>JADMIO010845946.1_pt1 | contig 55908 bp, 46 predicted proteins | sample 8958161 | NCBI WGS metagenome assembly JADMIO01 (sample SAMN16585339, study PRJNA669376) | soil metagenome | isolation source: Crop rotation soil | place: USA: Cullars Rotation, Alabama | collected 2011
CTTTCCCGGCCGCGGGCGCGCCACCGGAGCGGGACACCGGCGAGTTCCTCCTCGCCCCCGGCGTCGCGGCGCGGATGCTGGCCGGCCTCGTGCCGCTGCTGGTGGGTCCGGGAGCCGGCTCCCGGCTGACCAGCGCCCGCGGGCGGTTCGGCAGCGACCGGGTGACCCTGATCGACAACGGCCGTTTCCCGGGTGGCGCCTTCGAGGCCCCGGTGGACGGCGAGGGGGTGCCCACCCGCGAGGTGGTGCTGGTGGAGGAGGGCCAGTTCCGGCAGCCGCTGCTCGCCTGGTGGCAGGAGGGGGCCGCCCACGGCGAGGCCTCCGGCTGTACCCGCCGTCCCGGCTGGCGCGATCTCCCCACGCCCGGCCCCACGCACCTCTATCTCCGGCCCGAGCCCCGGACCCCGGTCGCCACGCTCCTCGGCGCCGTCTCCCAGGGGTACTACCTGATCGACGCCACCGGCTCAGGGATCTTCGACCTCGCGGCCGACCGCTTCGCCCTCCCTGTCTGCGGCTTTGCCGTGGAAGCCGGCCGGGCCAGCGCCCCGGTGGCCCGCGCCTGGCTCTGCGGCGGCATCGGCACCTTCCTCAAGGGGATCGTGGGAGTGGGACGGGACCTCACCTTCCAGCCGCTGGACGGGATGATCGGATCGCCGACGCTGTTGGTGACGGGGCTGGAGTTGCGGGCGGGGGCGGAGTGATGTCTGGGCCGTTTCTGCCCCCCTCCCCTCCGCCTCCGCTCGGTGGTACCCTCCCGCGCGGAGCCGTTGCATGAGTCCCAAGCCCCGGCACGTCATCCTGGTCGGCAATCAGCAGGTGGCCCTTCCCGAAGGGGTCACGGCTCTCGACTGGGCGCTGGAGCGGGTCAACTACCAGAACCCCCGCATCCGGTCCTACCTGGGGTGCATCCGTCTCATCGAGGGGGTGCTGGAGAGCAACTATGCCCTCCTGCACTGCTCGCCGGAGCGCCTGCTCGACATCTGGAGCAAGGTCCGCCAGGTCGCCTCGTTGATCCGCACCCAGCTCTCGCCGCTGCTGGAGGCCCCTTCGCGCATCCCGCGGCTGGAGGAGGCCCGGCAGAGCGCCGGCATGGCCCTGACGATGCTGGACTCCCACGTGCTGCGCGGGCTCGACCGCTTCCCGGACGAGGTGCCGGCGGGCCAGATCATGGAGGTCCGCAAGCTCCTCTGCGTGTCGATCGGCCAGATCCACTCCTTCCTGCACGACACTTTCGGCGAGGTGATGGCGGCCGACCCGCGCAGCCTGCACGACGCCGACTATTTCCTCTCCCGCCGGTTCCCCCGCGACATCGAGGAGGCCGAGTGGCTGCACGCCACCCTGATTCGCCTGCGCGATTACCTCGCCGGGCTGGACGCCGGGCGCGAGCAGTGCCTCACCGCGGTGGCCGGGCTGGTGCGGCGGGACGAGATCGTCCCCTCGCTGGCGGTCTGGGAGCCCACGGCGAACTTCCTGGACGTGCTGCTCTCCGGCCTCACTCCCAAGCTCAAGGAGGTGCTGGCCCTTCGTGGCGTCCGCTTCTACGAGATGGAGATCCTCGACCGTCACGCCTTCGAGATCCCCCACCGCTGCCGCCTGCTGCTGGACCTCCACGCCGCGGCCCTCGAAGCGGTCGAGGGGATCAAGGCGGGGGTAGGCCCCTCGCCGCCGGAGAAGGAGCAGGGGGTGCGCGACCTGATCAGGTGCCACGGCGCCTTCGGCCGCCGCATCGCCACCCAGATCTCCGAGATCGACACCGTGATGCGCGACCTCGTGGCCTTCGTCCCCCTTTGGATCGAGGCGGTCGAGAAGCGGCGCGCCCTCCTGCTGCGCAAAAGCCTGGAGGAGGGTGCGCATCGCGAGGCCTGGTAAGTCGGATAGGATCTCCCCGCCCGCGACCTGCCGTGGCGGGCCCCAACCGGAGACGGAGAGCGATGAAAACGCTGAGGAGCTATGTCCGTGGCAACTGGCATGAGGCCCAGTCGGGGCTCGTGCCGCTGGTGAACCCCTCGACCGAGGAGACGATCGCCCAGGCGGGGAGCGCCGGCATCGACTTCGGAGCGGTGCTCGACTACGCCCGCGAGACCGGGGGGCCGGCGCTACGGGCGATGACCTTCGCCCAACGGGCGGCGCTCCTCAAGGAGATGTCGAAGGTGCTGCGCGATCACCGCGACGAGCTGCTCGACCTCTCGGCCCGCAACACCGGCACCACCAAGGCGGACGGCTCCTTCGACGTCGACGGCGGCTCGGGCACCCTCGCCTACTACTTCGCGCTCGGCAAGGGGCTGGGCGACCGCACCTTTCTCGCCGAAGGGGACGGGGTCCAACTCGCCAAGACCGAAGGGTTCTACGGCCGGCACATCCTGGTGCCAAGGCATGGCGTGGCGGTCCACATCAACGCCTTCAACTTCCCCGTCTGGGGATTCGCCGAAAAGGCCGCCTGCGCATTGCTGGCCGGCACCCCGGTGATCACCAAGCCGGCCACCTCCACGGCGATGGTGACCGAGCGGGCCATCGAGCTGATCGTCGAGGCGGGCTTTCTCCCCGCGGGCGCGCTCCAGCTCATCGTCGGCTCGACGGGCGACCTGCTCGACCGCCTCGGGGCCCAGGACGTCCTCGCCTTCACCGGCTCGGCCGATACCGCCCGCGGCCTTCGCTCGCGGGCCAACCTCCTCGCCGCCAACACGCGGGTGAACGTCGAGGCGGACAGCCTGAACGCCGCGGTCCTCGCCCCCGACGTCCAGGACGGCTCGGCCACCTTCGGCCTGTTCCTCAAGGACGTGACGCGGGAGATGACCCAGAAGAGCGGGCAGAAGTGCACAGCCGTACGCCGCATCCTGATTCCTAAGGAGCGCGTCGATGCCGTGCAGGAGGCGCTGATCGCACGCCTCTCGGAAGTAGTCGTGGGCAATCCCGAGGACCCTTCCGTGAAGATGGGTCCGCTCGCCACGGCCCAGCAGCTGGAAGACACCGTCCACGGCATCGGCGAGCTGACGGCGGCAGCGCGAATCGTCCACGGCACGGGGAAGCGGACCGACGGCGCCGGAGCCCCGGCCGGCAAGGGTTTCTTCGTGCAGCCGACCCTGCTGCGGAGCGACGACGCCCGCAACGCCGGACCGGTCAACCAGCGGGAGGTTTTCGCGCCGGTGGCCACGATCCTCCCCTACGACGGCAGCGCCGCCGAGGCCGCGGAGATCGTGGCCCTGGGAGGAGGCACCCTGGTGACCTCCGCCTATACGGACGACACGGCCTGGGCGGGGGATTTCGTGGCCCGCGGCGGCGGCGAGACCGGCCGTATCTACATCGGCTCCGAGTCCTCCGCCGCGGACGCTCCCGGCTCCGGCGCCGCCCTGCCGCAGGCCCTCCACGGCGGCCCCGGCCGTGCCGGAGGGGGTGAGGAGCTGGGAGGGCTGGTCGGCGTGAAGCTGTACCTGCAGAGAGTGGCGGTGCAGGGGAGCAAGAGTCTGGTGGATGGGTTGGTGGGAGGATCGTAGGCTCAGCGGAGCAGGCTCAGGAAATCGTCTATGGATAAGCGGGCTTGCTTGAGCAAGTGAGACAGGGTGGAGCGTTTGACCGGCCGATGGGCGGGAACCGTCAACTTGAGAGTCTCCTCAGAGAGACGCTTCTGCAGGCGGATATGGCTGCCCTTCTGCCTAACGACGATCCAGCCGTCCCGCTGAAATGCCCGGATGATCGTCAAATAGTCGAGAGATGGGACCTTGCTCACACCACGAGCTCGCGGATCTCGATGCCTTCCCCGTCCACGATGTCGTCTTCCACTGTGTCGAGGTAGAGATCGATCGCTTCACGGATGTTCGCCATGGCCTCATCCAGGCTGTCCCCCTCGCTGATGCAGCCCGGCAGGGAAGGGACGTAGGCGGTGTAGCCGCCTTCATCACTGGGCTCCAGGACGATCTTCAGGGTCATGGCGCACCTCCGGAACAAGCCACCTGTATTCTACCGAAAGCCTCGGAGTTGAAGAAGGAGACCCCATGAGTCAAGACCAAGCCCTCCGCGACCATCTCCTGGAACTGCTGCGCGGCGGCCACGGCCATCTCACGTTCGACAAGGCGATCGCGGGCCTGCCGCCGGGACTCCGCGGCGCCAAGGCCTCCGGCCTCCCCCACACCGTCTGGCAGCTCCTGGAACACCTCCGACTCGCCCAGTGGGACATCCTGGAGTTCAGCCGCGACCGGAATCACGTCTCCCCCGACTGGCCTGCCGGCTATTGGCCGGAGAGCGCGGCGCCAGCGGACGATGCAGCCTGGGACAAGAGCGTGGAATCCTTCCACCGCGATCTCCAGGCCATGCAGGATCTGGTGGCCGATCCCAAGACCGACCTCTACGCGAAGTTCCCCTGGGGCGACGGCCAGACGGTCCTCCGCGAAGCCATGCTGACGGCGGACCACAACGCCTACCACCTCGGACAGATCGTGTCGGTGCGGCAGGCGCTGGGGGCGTGGGAGTAGGGGCTCCCGTTTATCGGGCGCTGAGGAGAAACCGGAGCAGGGACATAAAGGACTGCAAGGACTGCAAGGACTGCAAGGACGACAAGGACAAGAAAGAAGAGCTGAGATCGGCCTTTTCCTGCGACGCGAGCTCCTTGGAGGGGCGATGTCCCAGCGAACCAAGCTGTTCAAGAGCGGAGGGAGCCAAGCCGTCCAGCTCCCGAAGGAGTTCCGTTTCGAAGGGGAAGAAGTGCTCGTTTCTCGTCAGGGAGATCGGGTGATTCTGGAGCCCCTGAAGCGGACGTGGAGCGAGGAATTCCTCGACCTCGCGGGGTCCGCGCCGGATTTTCCCTATCCGGACGAGCCGCCGCCGGCGGAGCCCGGGCTTGGGCTCAAGATTTCTCGAACGCGCGAAGAAAGTCCTCCCGAGGGATCTGCGCCTGCGTGAGGATGGTGCGAAGGGTAGACGATTTCAGCGTGGGGTGGTTCGGCATAGTGAGAGGAGTCCAGGTGCCATCAGGGTTCTGCCGAGCCATAGAGATGTGATTCCCCTCTCGGACGACCGAGAAGCCGAGGATTGCAAAGGCCCGCTTGACCCGTGCGATAGGTGCATCGACAGGGAAACGAGTCATCAAAGGATGACGCCGGTCTCCGCCAGGAATGCCTCGAGAACTGGTGTTTCGGGCTCAAGCGCGTCTTGTCCGAACGACTCTAGGTGGAAACTGATGGCGGAGCGGACATCTGCCAAGGCTTCCTCATAGGTTTGACCTTCCCCGACGACGACTCCTTTGGTCCCGAGAGGGTAGGCCACGTAGGTATCAGGGTGCCTTTCGACGACGATCTTGAACTGTTTGACCATTGGCGTCCTCCTCTGCGTAGCCTACCACGCCGGCGTGCCTCCCCGTTGCCGGCCGGGGAAGGAGTCAAACCGCACTTTAATATCGAGCCTCATGGCTTGATGCACGTCTTCTCGAAATGCCTTGGGCGCTTCCTCTCTGGGGGCCGAGCAGTCGGCCACCAGCTTGGCCAGAGCGTGGGGAAAGTCCACTTTTCCATCCAGATAGGGCTGCCAGTCCCGTTCGAGCCCGGCGCGGAGGGGCTGCCATCCACGGTCATAGACACCGAAGCGGTAGGCATACGGTTGATAGGCCGCGTCCTTCTCCTTGTGGAGCTCGCGCTTGACCAGCTCTCCGGTGGTGTAAAAGATGATGGCGTGCCAGAGGTCGGGGAGCGGCTTGACATGCTGCTTCGCGGCCTCCGCGTCGACGAGCTTCATGATCTGATCGTCGACGGAATGAGAGGCTTCGTGGAACACGATCTCGAAGGCCACGGCGGGCTCGCCGGCCTTGGCCGGAGCGATCACCGTGTGGGCGGCCAGACCCGGAGGCCCTCCCGTCGTGTAGCCGCCAACGGGCCCGGCTTCAATGGAGGCATCCACGAGGATGGGCTCCGTGGGCCACTTGACGTGATAGGCGTCCGCCAGCGCACGGATCAACGCGGGCGCGTGCTGCTCGACGAGGGGCCGAGTGGTTGCGATCCATTCCTCGTTGAGGCGGCGGTGCTCGGGCCACAGGTGCGCCCGGTAGACCGGGGCCGCGCGGTTGAGCGCCGCCACGACGGCGGGCTCGATCAGGCCTTCGGGGAGCGCCGCCGCCTCTCCCTGCGAGGCCAGGGCGTTGTTGATGCGAACCAGGCGCTCCTCGAAGATCAGGCTCAACTTGGCGAGCTCGGCGTAGGCGTCGACCGCCGAGCTCCAGGCGGTCCGTTCGGCCTCGGAGAGCGTGGACATCGGCATCACGAGCGGCGCGTTGAAGGCGCGCCGGCGCGCCTCGGCCCGCACGAAGTGGTGCAGGTTCACCCAGACGTTGTCCTGGAACCTGAATGGCGTCTCCGCCGCGCGCAGCGGACCTCCTGGCAGGCCGATCACCGTAAGGACTGCAAGGGTCACCGCGATGGTTTTGGCTCGCATGGATTCTCCTCTCGGCCCAAGCCGCGGGCTCCTGAGTTACGGCGTGGCCGCTCCGGGCCAGGCGAAGCTCAGGTGCCCGATGAGGGCGATCCTTTCGTAGCTGACCAGGTAGAGGTGGAGGCGGTCGGGGGTGCCGGACTCGCGCCAGAGGTAGACCCGGTCGATGCCGATGTGATGGTTGTCGAGGTGGTCTCCCTTGGCGTCGAGCAGGAAGAGGTAGTTCGGCCTCTCGGGCCCGAGCTCGCGGAGCCGCTCGTCGACGTTGGCGTAGATCTCCTGCGTCCCGATGCCGAAGGTCAGGTGCAGCAGGTCGGCTTCGTCGGTCGGTTTGGCGCTGCGGGCCGCCAGCCCGGCCAGACGAGCGTCTGCCAGGATCAGCCGATAGCCGTTCCCATAGCGCAGCTCGATCTCGGGGAAATCCTCGGAGAATCCGGCGCTCCGCACCCATCGCCAGTGCGCCTCGGCCGGGCGTCCCAGCCAGGCGAGATCGAAGCGCACGGGGTCCTTGGAATCATAGAACCCGGGCTCGCTGAACTTCGCCGTGACCAGCGGCTGGTGATCGGCGGCCGTCCAGTCGCCGTAGGTGCGGGCGGCCGGCGCCAGCACCAGCTTCGTTTTGCGCTCCTGCTCCGAAAACCGATCGATCGGATCTCCCGGGTGGGTGTCGACCGCCGGCACGGGGAGGTCGCGCACGACCGATCGCAGCTTGGAGAGGGGCACGGGGATGCCGTCGAGCTTCGGGTAGTTGTCGAGGTCGGCGGCGACGGATGCGTAGGGGACGCCGTTCAGGGTCTCGAAGAGCTTGGCGTACTCGGACTTCGGGAACGTGAACCAGCCGTGGTAGTAGGTGAGCGTCCCCTTGTCGTCCTTGCGGTCGAGCCCGATCTCCCACAGGCCGCTCTTCAGGCAGTTGTTGGCCACGAAGACCGTCTCCGGCCTGCCGGGCATGGGGTAGCGGGTCTGGTTGCGGTTCAGCTCACGCTGGATGAGGGCGATGCGGGTGAGCCCCGGGTCTCCCTTGGCGAGGAGCGGGATGCGAGGGGTGAACGGCCGGAGGTCGATCTCGGGCAGAGGCGGCGCGTCCGTGCCGGAGGAGAAGCGGAGGGCGTACTGTCCGTTCCCCAGGCTGGTGAGCTGAAGCGAGGTCAGATCCTGCCGCAACGGCGTCTGGAACCGCCCCACCCGGTCCGGGTAGCCGGAGGGGACGTCCGGCTTGACGGCAATTTCCAAGCTGGAGGACGGAGCGGCGGCGGTGCCCTCCGCGCTGCCGGCCTGCGCCGGAACGCCGGCCGTCAGGAAGGTCAGGCCGAGGACGAGGAGAAGGCGGAGAAATCGCGAGGGTTCGCTCATTGGCAGGCTCCCAGGTATCAAGCTCAGCGGAGAATACCGCATCCGGTGCACCCAACTTATTGATCCTCGCCGCTTGGTCCTGCTTGGGTGGATTCGGCGTCCTCGGTCCGTTGGGCCCTCATTACCCCGACCCTCTTCTCCCCGCCTCCCCCCCGTCCGCCGGGAGAAGAGGGAGCAAAGCAACCCCTCTTCAAGCCCCCTCTCTCCCGGCGGGTTGGGGGGGAGGCGGGGAGAGAGGGGGTTGGGGGAGTGAGGGCCGCGCCAGCGCCTCCACCCCCTCCAGCAAACGGTCGATCTCCTCCCGGGTGTTGTACATGACGATCCCCGTGCGGAGCACTCCGCCTTTCTGGGCCAGTCCCAGGGCTTCGATCGGCCGGAGGGCGTAGAAGTGGCCGTCCCAGACCTGGATTCCCCGCTGCCCGAGGGCCCGGGCGGCTTCCTGGGGGTGCACGCCGTCGATCGTGATGGAGACCGTGGGCGCGCGCGGGCCCGAGAAGTCCGGACCCCAGACGGTGACGCCGGGGATCCGGCGGACGTTGTCGTGATAGTAGGCCCCGATTTCATGCTCCCAGCCGGCGATCCGGTTCAGGGCGGAGACGATCCGCTCCCGGAGGCTCCCGCCCTCTCCCCAGGAGGCGATGTATTCGACCGCGGCCTTCACCCCGAGGAGGGCGGCGTGATTGAGGGTGCCCATTTCAATGCGGGACGGACCTTCCTCGTCCTGCGTGCGGAGCCGGTCCGTGGGCAGCCGGTCGAGCAGGCCCGGACGGGTGTAGAGGATGCCCACGTGCGGCCCGTAGAACTTGTACGCCGAGCAGAGCAGGAAGTCGGCGTCCAGCGCCGCGACGTCAACCGGAAGATGAGCTGCATAGTGGACGGCGTCGAGGAGGAGCCAGGCCCCGACCTCTTGCGAAAGCCGCCGGGCGAGCGTGGCGTCGGTGACCGTGCCGAGAGCGTTCGAGGCGATTCCCAAGGCCACCAGCCGGGTTTTCGCGGTGACCTGCCGGGCGAGATCCTCGGGATCGAGGCGGCCGTCCCGCCGCAGGGCCACTTCGCGGAGGACGATCCCCCGCTCCTGGAGGTTGAGCCAGGGCCCCCGATTCGCCTCGTGGTCGAGCTGGGTGATGACGATCTCGTCTCCCGGCGCCATCTCTCTGGCCAGGGCGTAGCTCAAAGAGTAGGTCAGAGTGGTCATGTTCTGGCCGAACGAGATCTCCCGGCCGCTCGGCGCGCCGAGGAAGGCCGCCGCGACCTCACGGGTCTCCTCGAGGAGGCGGTCGGTCTCCCGCGAGGTCGGGAACTCGCCGTGGGTGTTGGCGTTGGACGTCCGATAGTACTGAGACATCGCGGCGATGACCGGCTCCGGCACCTGGGTGCCCGCCGGGCCGTCCAGGAAGGCCAGGGGAATTCCATTGACAGTGCGCGCCAGGGAGGAGAAATCCTGGCGGCAGCGAGCGCAGTCTTCAGCGGTGAACGGCCGCATCACCAGACCCCCCGCAGTCCGAAGCCGACGTAGACGCCGTCCGCGATCGGCAGCCCGGGGAAGAACCCCGCGGACTTCGAGCCCACCTTGGCCGAGAGCCCCCAGCGGTCGCCGAACAGGGTGTCGATCTCGGCGGTGGCGTTCCAGCCGCTCCCGGTGCGGATGCGCTCGCGCGACGCGGGCTCGCTCCAGGAGTCGGCCGAGAGCCCGAGCTGCGCGATCCCTCCGAGGGGGAAGCCGTGGACTCCGGCGCCGAAACCGTAGGTACGGTCGATCGACGAGTCGAGGTCGCGGACGTAGACCGTGTAGACCCCGCGGCGGGTGGCGGCGTGGACGTCCAGGAAGCGCGACACCTCCTGGGGTCCCAGGGCGCCGCGGGTGCCGAGGGCGAGTCCCACGCCGTCCGCCAACCGCAGGGTGGGCGCGTGCACCCGCACCTGGCCGCCCAACACGTGCTCGCGGAAGTAGTTGACCATCGAGCCCACGAGGACGGGATCGAGGAGGTTCCAGAGCGCGGTGGCCCGGATGTCGTCGTAGTTGCGGCGGATCAGCGATTCGTCGAGATTGGGGTCGTAGGCCCCGTCCCAGACCGCGGTCGGATCGGCTCCCCGCCGCTGCGCCTGGCGGGAGACGAGGTAGAAGGCCATGTCGTTGCCGTCTCGGTACTGCTGGAGGAAGTCGTCTCCCCGGTCCGGGTTCTTGGTCTGGGCGACGTAGAGGGTGAGGTCGAGCTTGGACATCATGGCGAGCGGCACCTTGGCCCCATCCGCGCCCTCGGGCCGGAGGAGATCGAGCAGCGTGCGGTGGGCCATCACCTGATCGGCCTCGGTGCCGGCAGAGCCGATCAGGGCGTTCCTCTCGTTGGTCTGCGGGGGGCGACGGGTGCCGGTGGCGGCCGAGAAGTCGAAATGGAACACGTAGCTGGGTGAGAGCCCGAACTCGCGACCCCGGCCGCCGTGACCGTCCACCTCGTGCTGGAGCAGCAGCACCGCCGCCCCGACTGGAAACTCCCAGACCGGCGCCAGCCCCGGATGCCGCTCCCCGACGTTCGCAATCGAGGCGAACCCCCGGCTGACGGCGCTCTGGAGGGACATCACGGTACGGCCGCCGTAGTCCATCTCCGGCTCGGTGCCATAGCCGAGGAAGAGGGGATCCCAGGCGGATTGCGCCTGGAGGGCGGGAGCCAGCAGGACGAAGACGAGGAGGATGGATGCGGCTTTCATGGGGGTACTTTATGCGAAGGGGCCTGGATCCTACTTTTGTTGGATTCGACGTTCTCGGTCCGTTGACCCTCATCACCCCGTCCCTCTTCTCCCGGCCTCCCCCCCTTCCCGACGGGAGAGAGGGGGTTGGGGGAGTGAGGGCCGGGCGGGGGCGCCCACGTCGGCAATCCCCAGGCGCATTTACATGGCACGTCGGTTGCGTTTAAATGGATTTCATCCAAACCGAACGAGCACCGCCGGGTCAGCCCGTCCCGCTTTGCTCTCCAAGGAGATCTGCCATGACTTTCGTGCCTGGTTTCAACCTTCAGGAAGCGGAACCCCTCCTCGCCCTGCTGGCCCAGTTGGAAGACGGCCTGAACATCCCGCCGCTGCCGCCGCTGTCACCACCGGCCGACTGGACGCTCGAGTTCGATTCCCAATCGATTGGACCTTTCGACAACCGTTGGCAGCTCTGGAAAAGCCCGCAGGGGCAGTACGCCGTGCTCATCCGGGGTACGGTCGAGAAGGCGGGGAGCATCATCGACGACCTGCTGTCGGTCATGATCCCGGCCAGCTCACAAATCGGGTTTCAGATCGGCGGCACTCCCTTGACATTGAATTATCAGCTCGCGGCGACCAACAACGCCAACGCGGGAATCCATCTCGGCTTCACGCTCGGGATGTTCCTCCTGATGTATGACCCGGACGCGGGAATCATCTGGAAGTTGCTCGAGATGGTACCGCCGGGGAGTGACGTCTTCATCGCCGGCCACAGCCAGGGCGCCGCCATCGCCACACTGCTGCGCTCCTATCTCAACTATCTGAATTTCCTGGACCTGACGAAGTTCGAGACCCTCTACAACTACAAGAGCTACGTTTTCGCCCAGCCCAAACCGGGCAATGATCTATACGGTATCGATTACGACGTGGTGGCCAGCAACAGCGGCCTGGCCTTCACCGTCAACAACAGCCAGGATTGGGTCCCGCAGGTGCCGTTCACGATCGAGCTGCTCGGCGACATCAACACTCCCAATCCGATCAGCGTCGAGATCGGAAGCCACCTCCTGACCCGTGTCGCGTTGAAGGAAGTCGAGAGCGCGGCCAACCATCTGCGCGAGGGTGTCGCCCTGATCCAGGTCTCGAAGCACCTGCCGAAGATGGCCGCGTTGGCGAGCATCTTCCAGGATCCGAAATTCCAGCAGAAGGTGCTGGGCAAGACGGTCCCCCAGGGTGCGTCACCCGGGAGCTTCAGCCCGATCCTGCCGCCGATCCTGTCGACGCTGAACTTCACCGGCTGCGGCTCGACGTATGGCCTGTTGGGGACTCCGGGAGTGAATCCCTGTCAAGCCTCGGACTCCTTCTGGCAGCACCACGCCGTGATGTATTACGCCCTGCTCCAGGGGACGCCGATCCCCACGACGTGCAACTAATTAGACCCAGGCGGCGCAGACTTTGCAGCACCCGTAGGAAAGCCGGGGATGGAGGGTTTCTCCGGTGAAGGAGGCAGAATCATGACGAAAAAACTCTTCTTGCGAGCTCTCCTGCCGCTGCTGGCCGTCCTGGCGGTCGCCGCGTTGACCGGCTGCTACGGCGCCTACGGGGGTGGCGGGATCGGCATCGACGTGGGCGGACCGCCTCCGGGCCTCCGGGCGGAGGTGTCGATCACCTCACCGGGCCCGGGCTATTATTGGGTGCCGGGCTATTGGGACTGGGTCAACGCCGAGTGGTCCTGGATTCCAGGGACCTGGGTCCGGCCGCCGCACGCTCACGCGGTCTGGGTGGCCCCCCGTTACAACCACCGCCGCGGGCACTGGAGATACCAGCGCGGCCACTGGCGGTAGCCGGACAGACGGCCGGGCCCGACGACAACAGGCCCGGCCATCTTCGAGGCTCAGGAAGTCCACCGCGAGGCCCCTGCGCCGTCCTCCTCTAAGGGCGTGGCACTTGGAGGGCAAAGAAAGGGTAGAATCCGTCAGATCTCATGAGCTTCGAATACGATGTCTTCCTGAGCTATAGCTCCAAAGACCGGGAAAAGGTCGCGCTGATCGCCAGCCGATTGCAGACCGACGGCGTCCGGGTGTGGTTCGATCAGCTCATCCTCAGGCCGGGTGCTCACATTCCAACCGCGATCGAGCATGGGCTCGAGAGTTCCCGCACGGTGGCGGCCTTTTTCTCCTCTCATGCATTCGGCTCGGACTGGGTGGGAGTGGAGCGCAGCGCGTTCCTGATCGAGGATCCCCGCAACCTGGAGGGGAGGTTCTTACCGGTGCTCCTTGAGGAGTGTGAACCGCCCCGATGGCTGCAGGCGTTTCGGCTGATCCTTTATTACCAGGACCCGGAGGACGCCTATCGCAAACTCTTGGCGGCCATTCGCCTGGCCCCAGCCTCCTCCGCCGCAGAGGGGGATGGCAGCCACCTCGGGGCCGTTGCGGTGCCTCCTGTGTTCGCGCGCCGAGCCCGCCAGTTCCCCCGCTTGGCCTGCCCGGCCTATCTGCGACCCGCTTGAGGTCCGCTCAGGAGGGCGGCCAAAGACTGGTGATCGCATCTTTCACCCGCTTGAGCAGGTCAAAGCACTGGTCGAGGTCCACCTTGCGCTCGCCGGGAGGTCTGCGCCCCAGAGTCTCGCTGAGCATGGAATGGACCAGCTTTTCGTGCGCAATCCGTAGAACCTCTAGGCGCACTGCCGGAACCGGCTCGGGGAGGAGCATCTCCAAGGGACGGTCCTGCGAGAGAGCTTTCAGCACCTGATCGTGTGTCGGCGCGAAGGGAGCGAGGTCGAGCAGGCCGGATGAGCGCCAGCTGTAGATGAATCCGAGGTCATGACGGCTTGCTCCCATGCCGGCCAGCCGCTCCGCAATCAGGCCCGCCGAAGTCAGGACGCGGTAGGCTTTGGTGTTGCGGTCCTTGCGCCAGAAGAAGCGCACCTGCTGCAGGGTGGCATAAAGAAGGCCCACCAAATACTCGAGCAGTCCGCTGCGCGGCTGCACCAGCTGCGCCACCTCGGTGCGCAACGTGAGCACGGCCTCGAAGAGCCGGGCGAGCTCGGGGGTGAGGCTCGCCGGCTGAAGGGGCCGCGTCTCGAGCGTTTCCTGAAGAACCAGGGCCTCCTCGAACTGGAACCAAACGTCCGGTGCCGCCGGCCAAGGGTGATCAAACTTGAGGGAGGCCTCGAGGGTTACCCAGTCGAGGCAGGTGGGTCCCGGGCCCGTCGAGGCGAAATCGATCAGCCAAGGCACCTCGGAGGGCATCAGCACGTTCGAGGCATTGAGGTCGCCGTGGCAGACGTTCCAGTCCGACTCGATGACGAATCGACCCCGGGCCAGGAAGGGCAGGGGATTCATGACTTCGCCGCCGATTTTCTCGCCAGCGAGCACTGGGGTCTCGGCGACCTCCTCGATCGCCAGGCTGAGACTGTGGAAGCGCTGAGCGAGCTCGGCACTCGCGAGTTGGAAGTGGGCGGTGTAGAAAGCGGTCAGGTCGTGCAGACCGGTCGCACGCTCCCGCCCCCTGGGGTCGAACCAGGGTCGAGCGCTCAGGACCACTTTCCGCAGGGCTTCCCTCGCCGCCTCAAGAGTTGTCTCGGGAGCCACCAGGAAGCTGCGCAGGTCGTGAAGCCTGGCCTCGGGATCGATCTGAGCGACCCGGCTGTAGGCGATCGCGCCAAGGTGCGAGCCGACCTGGCACATCCCCTTGCCGACCTCGGGCCGCTGGCCGATCACCGGCTCGACATAGCTCTTGAAATTGTCCCACTCCTCCTCGACCGCCAAGCGGGTGGCGAGCTTGACGACCCAACCTGGGCCGTTGCCGGCCTGCGCGTGCAGGATGCGCGCCCCGGACCGGCCCTGGGCATCGAGGAGCTCGAAGCGCGGGGAGCGCCGGTCGTAGAAGATCCAGCGCAGCAGCAGCTCGGCGTCTCGCGACAGTTCCTTCAGCCGCCTCTCGCGAGCCGCAGGTTCGGTCTCCCTGAGAAGGGGCTCGAGCACTTCCTCGAGGTCGAGCACGTCCTGGATCGGGAGGTCCCAGTCGAGCGTCAGAGCCTGCCTCTCGACCGTCTCGATCTCCCGGATCAGGGCCTCGATCCCGTCGTCCTTGGGCACATAGGCGTTGCAGCATCGCTCGCGAGTCGGGAAGGTCCCCTGCATCAGCTCGATCGCCTCTTTGAGCTCCGGATAGCCCGTCAGCAGGACGAAATGAAGCAAACCGTCGGCCCTCCAGAGGGCCGGAATGAGCTTGAGGCCGCTGAGGTCGGTCAGGTCGTGGTCGTCGTGCAGGCGCTTGTCGAGGATGCAGAGGTTGTAGCGCTCCTCGCGCACTCGGGCGAGGGCCTCCTCGGGCGAGTACGCGACCTCCGCGGCCCAGCCCTCGTCGATCAGGCGGTCGCGGACGGGATCGATGTACTTGGGGTTGTTGTCGACCAGCAGGAGCCGCGCTAAACGGCTGCCGTTCGCCATGCACCGAATCTCCTGTCGATGGCAGTCCGGTCCGGCGGCTCTTTGCTGATGCAGGAACCAACAAGCTGGAGAAGCCCCTCGCGATTCCAGGGAGTCGCCCCATAGCCGACGGCGCCGCCGCGCATGGCATCGCCTGCCCGCGAGTAGTCGGCGCGGCGGTCGACCACCAGGACGCGCACTGGGCCCAGATGGCGAAACAGAGGGCCGAGCTCCGTGGAGGGGAGCTGGTCTCCTGGCGGGCTCACCACCATGAGGTCACGGCCGGTGATCGTCTGCGCAAGGGTGGACTCCAGGAACTCCTCGTGTGGGAGACTGCGGACGTCCAAGCCTGCTTCCCGAAGGGCCATCGAAGCGAAGCGCTCCCACGGCTCGGGAGCCCCAATCAGGATGATTCTGCCCATGGCAGATCCCTTTCGTATGCGCGGTTGACGGTGTAAATCGGAGCCCATGGTACTTCGGATCGTTCCCTGAATCCAGTGCAGGCCGAGGACTGCGGGGGGACACCCAGCCCACGTGCAGAATATACACGAGACGTGCCATTCATGGCACCCCAGCCTCGGGGAGAGCGGAATGGCTGGGGTAGCGCAGCTCGAAGGTGCACCCGCGCCCCGGCTCGTTGCGCACCAGCTCGAGCTCGCCGCCGTATCGTTGCACGTGCTTGCGGGCCAGGCGGTGAAAGATTCCCAGTTGGTCCTGCTCCTCGTGGGGGATCCGCTCGCGGCCGAGCTTGGCGGCGACCTCCGGGGGCATGCCGGGACCGTTGTCGTCGACCCGCACGAGCACGAGGACGAGTTCGCCATAGGCCTTGACCTCAGCGCTGACGCTCAGCGCAGGGTTCGGGGTACCGTGCTCGGCCATGGCCCGGAAGGCATTGATGGCGAGATTTTCCAGGATGTGCCGCACCCAGCTCGCCGACTCGAAGATGTAAAGGGGCTCCGGAGGCACCACCATCGCCACCGAGCAGTGCACCTGCAGGTAATAGGGCAGTGCGGGGAGAACTGCCTCGTCGAAGCTCTGACGGACGATCTCAGCGATGTCCACCCGGTCGGGTGTTCGGTAGCCGGGCAGCGCCGCGCTCAGGCGGTCCAGACGGTCGAGGGTGGAGCGGATTTCCCCCCGTCGCCGGTCGAAGACCTGGGCCAGTTCCGTCAGAGTGCCACTTTTGCCTTTCGTATCAGTCTCATCGGCCTTCTCCAGAGCGTCGAGGTGGAGGCCCAGCGCCTTGACCAGGGGGGGAGCGTCGTGGAAAACCGTGCTGGTGAGGAGTTGCAGAAACTCGTCGGCCTCCTCAGCCATCCTTCGCCGCAACTCGTGCCCGGCCAATCGGTTGGCATCATCAGCCAGGGCGAGCGCGTTGCGGATGCCCTTGACCACGGCCTTGACCAGATCGAGGTGGGCGCGCAGGAATGCCGGGTCGGGGTGCTCGAGGTTGATTGCACCCACGATGTCCGGCCCCAGCCCGAGGGGAACGACCAGCTCGGCCATCCGCGGCTCAGTGCCGAGTCGGCGGGCCGCCGGGTAGCCGGGCGGGAGGTCGTGGACAATGTCCTCAAGCAGACGATGGTCCTGGCGGGGGTCAGCCCGCAGCTCTTGGACGGCCCGGCCCAAGACCGAGTTGTCGACGTTGAGTCCGCGCAGCAGCTCGGGGGCTGCCGGGGTCGACACCGAGAGGATCGGATCGAAGGAGTAGCCGTCGCGGCTGAGCAAATGGATCGACAGGAAGTGCGCCTTGACGTAGTTCGCCAGCTCTCGCAGGATGTGATCCAGGACCACCGTCTGGCCACGTCCCGAAGCCTCATGGGCGATTCTGTTGATGCGGACGAGCAGGTCGCGCTCTTCGCTGATCTGCTTGCGCACTTTCTGCAGCTCTGCGGTTCGCCGTAAGGCCACGGCCTGGGCGGCGATCGCCTGGACGAAGTGGCTGTCCCCATCATTGAAGGCACCTGGGCGCCGCGAGTTGAGGTCGATGATGGCGATCACCTGCTGGTCGTCGAGCACCGGCACGATCAGCTCCGAGCGGGCTTCCGGAAATGCCGGATTGACGACGTAGCCGAGCTCGCGGCCGCGCTCGGAGAGGACGTCCTCCACCAGGATTGGCTCTCGGTTGCGGAAGACCCGGGCCCCCAACCCCCTCTCCGGTCGCCAGACCAGCTTCCCTACTCGGTGCTTGGTCCTGGGAATACCACCGGCGGTCGCATGGAGCACGAAACGATCTCCTTCGCTGAGCACGAACAAGTCGACGAAGTCGGCGCCCGAGTATTCCTTGGCCAGGATGGCGAGCTTGCGGCTCTCCTCGAAGACCGGAACGTCCTCCCCGGACTCCAGAGAGCCGAGGCGGGCGATGTGCGCACCACTCGCTGCCAGGCTGCTCACCCTCTCAAGCAAAATGCGGTTACTCTCGAAATAATTGAGCGACTGTCCCAGTTGGTGGACCAGAACGCGAAAGAACCATCGGTCCTCTTCCGTGAAAACGTGATCCACATGGTAGTCGACGCAAAGCACGCCGAACTGTCGCTCGCGATAGCGCAGAGGTAGCACAGCCCGGGCGCGCACGTCGGGCTGGCCGGGCTGCCCGGGGGAGTTGTCGAACCGGGGCTCGCCGCTCTGGAGCACCTCCATGAAGCCGGCCGGCTCGACGGTCGCAAGCTGCGCGTCGCCGCGGGCCACCACGAGCTGTAACGAACCCTGCTGGTCGAGGTAGATCGAGGAGGCATCGGCGGTGCTCCCTTCGAGGAGGGTGTCGAGGAACGCAGTCAACAGAGGGAGCGGCGAGGTCTCCCGGACGGCGTACTCATAGATGCGCAGGAATTGGGCGAGCAGCGAGATGTGGCGCCGCTTGCTCCTGGCTTGGTGGTCGAGGTCGAGCAGGGTCTCGAGCGCTTGGCGGCAGAGAGGGAGCACGGCGCCACCCTCCTCCTCGGGGAAGGAGTCCTCCAGGCGTCCGAACAGACAAAAGCCGAGCAGCTCGTCGGCGCGCCTCAAAGGCAGGGCGAGGACCAGACCTTCACGCAAGCCGGTCGGAGCACCGGCGACCGTCTCGGCGTCCGAGCCCCGAAAGACCAGAGAGTACTCCGAACCCTGCAAGCTCCCGACGAGGGGATGGCTCTCGAGATACCGGCCCTTGAACTCCTTGCCCAGGGAGTTGGTGTGCTCATGGCGAACATAAACGCTGCCCGGCCGGTCGCGGATGTAGAGCACCGCGAGCTGGTAGTCGAGGTGGAGGACAAAAGCCTCGAGCACCGCCCGGGCGGCCGGCCGGGAGGCAGGTGAGGCACCTGGATAGGCGAAGTCCTCCCCCAGGTCGAAGTGCTGGGCGAACCGGTGCCGACGCGCCTGCGACCGTAGCTGAAGCACTTCGACCGCGGCGTCGGCGGCCCAGTGCAGGATCTCGCGTTCGAGCGGGGAGAACCGGTGCGCCTCACCGTAATTGACGAATAGGATTCCTTTGGCCCGGGTCGGCTCCTGCAAGGCCGAACGGCCTCCAGGAAGGTAGGCCGTGGCCCGCACCTGGAGCTCATTCATGAAGCGGCTCTCCCGGAGCTCCGGAGGTGCCTTGCGGACATCCGCGTAGAAAAAGGAGTGTCCATCCTTGAGCACCCTGCCGATCGCTCCCCAGGGGCCGGGGCGGGGATAATTCCGGTACTCTGCGGGGGACTGCGAGGAGAAGACCGGATGGCAGAGGTTGTCCTCGGTCTCGTCGTATTGCCAGAGCGAGATGCCCTGAGGCTTGAAGATGTCGGCCAAGGCATCAAAAAGCTTGCGGATCGCCGGCTCGGGCCGGGTACCGGAAAGCTCCAGGATCTCCTGCTCAAGTTGCCAGCGCTCGGCCTCGTCACGGGCGGTCGCGATGCTCTCCAGCCGACGTCCGCCTTGCAGAGCGGCGATCTTGAGCCCGGCGATCATGGCCACCAACTCGACGTACCGCCGCAGCTTCGGATCGATGCCTGCCGGGATGGTCGACTCGAGGCAGAGAACTGCGGGGGGATCCGCCGCCAGGAAGCACTCCTCAGCGAGCAGGGGGAAGCACCACTGGGCCTGGGTGTCAGGGAAGACGGGCCGGAAGTACTTACGGAAAGAGGGATTGGTATGGACGTTGTGGCAGACGATCGGCACCCGGGTCCGGGCTACCCGACCCGGCAGCCCCTCGTCCTCGTCCGGGGGACAGGGGGGCAAAGGGATCTGCCGCATGTCGGCGTCCAAGCCGGCACCGCGCCGGTGGTAGATCCAGAGGCGTTCGACGCCAGGCCCGACCAACGCCTTGGTCGTGCGGAACACCCACGTAAAAATTTTCCGTTTGGCTGACATTACTCGACTGGAAAATTGCTATTCAATAAGAATACCAGAGGATCGCGTGTGGCGGTCAACAGTGGCCGATCGGCTGGAGGCGGCCCGGCGAGGGGCGCCGGCCGCTCCGTAGATTTTTCTACTCAAAATCCAATCGCGGCGGGGGAGCCCCTGGGATCTCCCGTAATCCCAGGGGGTGTCCACAGACTTCTCTACTCGTACTTCACGCTGCAGCCGTACGGCTTGGTCGAGGCCGGGTCCGGGCTCTTGCCGCCCTTCTCGGCGTTGAGCCCCTGGCCGACGTAGTTCAGCCGCTCGGCCATCGCCTTGCGACCCGGGGGATCGTCGTCGATCGCGCCGTTGTAGGCGATCTTGCCGTCAGGGGCGACGATGAACATGTGCGGTGTGGTGCGGGCGCCGTAGGCGTGGCCCACCTGGCCGCTCTCGTCATAGAGCACGGGGTAGGTGATGCCGTACTGCTTGTCGTAGGCGGCGTGCTCGGCCGGCTTCATGAAGTCGCGGCTCTTCGGGCTGGTGCTGTTGATCCCCAGCCAGACCACCTCGCCGTGCTGCTTGACCAGCTCGGTCATCGTCTTCTCCCGCGCGTGGCGGTTGGAGACCGGGCAGTTGGGGTTGATCCATTCGAGGACCACGACCTTGCCTTTGTAGTCCGCGAGCGAGTGGGTCTTGCCGTCCACCCCCTTGAGGGTGAAGGCGGGAGCGGTGTCGCCGACGGTGCCGCCGGCCAGGGCGGGCAGGGCGGCGAGCGCCAGAGCGGTGAGCGTCAGGATGAGGATCTTTCCGGTACTGCGCATCGTCAACCTCCTGAGATCGGGTTGTGCGTCGTCGATTCCAGGGCCGTGACCGGCCTGGGAGTCAATCGGTTGCGTTCGGCGAGCCAGAGCGCGCCGGTGGCGCAGGCCACGAGGGCCAGCGCGAACACGAAGCGGGTCGCCGGATGGGCCCCCTCGCGGGCGCGCAGCCAGGCGAGCAGGCCCATGCCGAGCAGGGCAAGCTCGATCCAGGCGAGCCCTTCCGGGCTGACCTGGCGGGAGAGGGCATAGAGCAGCCAGAGCGCGCTGCCGCCGGCGAGGAAGCCGAGCCCCTCGCGCAGCCGCGGCAGCCAGGCGCCGGGGACGGGGACCGCGCGGGCCACCGCCGGCACCAGGGTGAGGAGCAGGTACGGCAGCGCGAGGCCGAAGGCGATCACCGCGAAGACGGCGCACACCGCCGCCGGGCCGCGCGCGAAGGCGAAGCCGATCGGCTCCTGGAGCAGGGGGACGGGCCAGGCGATCGCCAGCGGCACGGTGAACAGCCCGGCGAGCAGGTGGCGGCCGGTGGTCACGCGCGGCGAGCCGGGCGGGGCCAACGGGATCTCCAGCAGCCCCCAGAGGTTGAGGGCGAGCAGCGCCGCAGCCACGACGAGCAGGGCACTCACGGCCGGCTCCTGGAGGAGCCCCGGCCAATCCGCCGGCAGACCGGCCCGGCGGCCCAGCAGAGCGATCCCGGCGACCGCCCAAAAGCCGCCCACGATGCCGGTGACCGCTGCCGCGGCCCCTTCGCGTATCCCACTCCCCGGCTGCCGCAGCGAGAAGGCCTCGCCGGCGAGGAGGGCGAGCACGGTGGGGGTGAGGTTCATCAGCGCGCCGCCGAGGAAGGCCCAGAGCAGCAGGCGAGGAAGGCGGTCCGCCGTCGGGCCGGAGGCCGGCACTCGCAACGGGTCCGGCGGCGCGGCGCCGGCTTGGGTCCACACCTGGACCTCGCGGCGCGCCTCCAGGTCGAACGGCTTGCCGTCCTTGCCCATGAGATTGGAGACCGTCCACGCGAACTGGGTCTTGACCGGCAGCGACCGGTCGGCTTCCCGCGGCGTCACCGGTACGTGGAAGATCAGGCCGTCGGCGGTGGCCCGCAGGCGGGGCCGGCCGGCGTCGAAGGTCTCGTGCGGCTCCAGGAAGAGGTCGGTCTTGCCCGTTTGCGCCTTGGCGCCGAGGAGACGGATCTCCAGGTCCGGAGTCTGCCCTGCCCGGCTGGCGTCGAGCACCGCGCCGGTCTTCACCCCCGGCAGCTCCTTCGTGATTCGCGGCAGGCGGTCGAGCCACGACTGGAGCAGGGTCACCGTCGCCGGATCGGCCACCGTCCTCTCCCCCAGCGGCTGGTCGACGGTGAGCTTGTAGCGGTAGGGGACGCAATCGACCTGGCAGACCAGGTAGTCGAGATCGGCTTCGATGTGGAGGACCGCCCCGGAGGGGGCCTCTCCGGAGTCCGAGGTGACCGGCACGTCCGAGGTCCCGTTCGCGGTGGCCGGGGACGCCTTGATCTCGGTTCGCACCGGATAGACCACCTCCTTCTCGTAGCCGAAGGCCACGAGGTTGCCCGGCAGCTCGAAGCGGTGAGGCGTGGGCCAGAGGATCTCTGGAGTCGCCAACCGGTCGGCGGGCTGGAGGGTGACGGCAGGGGGAAAGCCTGCGTCGCCGCTGTTCTTCCAGTAGACGTGCCAGCCGGGGGAGAGGCGGAACTGCAGTCCCAGGATCAGCTCGCCGCTCGGAGGTGCCGTCTGCCACGGCGTGATCAGCCGCACGCTCGACTCGGGATTGGTGGACCACTCGCCCGCCGCGCCCCAGGCGTGCCCGGCCCCCAGGAGGAGGGCGGAGGCGAGGAGCAGGAGCGCGGTCTTGGGGGCGGTCATGAAGAGGATCTCGGACGATGAAGAGTAACCCGATTGGCATGGCTTAGAATTTCTCTGGCGAAGGAGCGTTACAGAGAATTTACGGCATGCGCGTCCACCTCACCAACCTCGGCTGCAAGCTGAACCAAGCGGAGGTCGAGCGCCTGGGACGGAGGTTCGAGGCCGCCGGGCATCGGGTGGTGGGCTCGCTCGCCGAGGCGGACCTCCACGTCGTCAACTCCTGCACGGTCACCCACGTGGCGGCCCGGGAGTCGCGCAAGGCGGCGGGAAGGGCAAGGCGGTCCGGGCGGCCGGTCCGTACCGTGCTGACCGGCTGCTACGCCACCGGCTCTCCGGAGGAGGCGGCGCGGATCGCCGGCGTCGACCTCGTCGTGCCCAACGCCGAAAAGGACCGCCTCGTCGAGCTCGTCCAGGCGGCGTTCCCCGAGGCGGATTCCGCCGTGCCCTGCGCTCCGCCGCCGGCCGGTCCATGGATCCCCACAAATACCCGGGCTCTGGTCAAGGTGGAGGACGGCTGCAACATGCGGTGCTCCTTCTGCATCATCCCCTTCACCCGTGGAGCCCAGCGGAGCCGGCCGGCGCCCGAGGTGGTGGCGGAGATCCGGACGCTCCTGGACAGCGGGCATCAGGAGATCGTGATCACCGGCGTGCAGATCTCCGCCTGGCGATCCGAGGGGGCCCGTCTCGGGGATCTGGTCCGCACGATCCTCGACGAGACGGAGGTCCCCCGCCTGCGCCTGACCTCGATCGCGCCCTGGGATCTCGACGAGCGGCTCCTCGACCTCTGGCGGGATCGCCGGCTCTGCCGCCATCTCCACCTCTCCCTCCAGAGCGGCTCGACCGCCACCCTGCGCCGCATGCGCCGCCCCTACACGGCGGAGGGCTACCTCGCTCTGCTCGGCCGTGTCCGCGCCGCTGTGCCGGGGGTGGCGGTCACCACCGACGTGGTCGTGGGATTTCCCGGAGAGACCGAGGAAGAATTCGCCGCGAGCCTCGCCACGGTGGAGGCCGCCGGCTTCGCCAAGGTCCACGCCTTCCCCTACTCCTCCCGTCCCGGCACTGCGGCCGAGCGGATGCCGGATCCTGTCCCTCCCGGCGAGAAGAAGGGACGCATGGAGAGGATGCTCGCCGCTGCGGACCGCGCCGAGCGGGCCTTCCGGAGCGCCCATCTCGGAACCCGCCAGACCGTGCTCTGGGAGAGGCCGAAGGAAGGCATGGGACACGGATTGACCGACAACTACCTCCGCGTTTTCAGCCCTGCCGGCGCGGGGCTGTGGAACCGGTTCTCCGAGGTGGAGGTGACGAGGCTGGCGGCGGAGGGGGTCGTGGGAAGGCTCGTGGAAACAAGGACATAAAGGACTGCCCCCTCATGCCGGTCGACAACCAGCTCTACGACGCGATGGCCGGCTCTTGGTGGGACGAATCCGGGTTCCTGCACGTCCTGCGCGGGCTCACCCCCGCCCGCTTCGGCTACATGCGGCGGGTGCTGGCGGAGGACCTCGGAATCGATCCCCGGGGCAGAAAAACGCTCGACGTGGGGTGCGGCGGCGGCATTCTGGCCGAGGAGCTCGCTCGCCTCGGTTGTGCGGTGACCGGGATCGATCCGTCCGAAAAATCGCTGGAGGCGGCCCGGGCCCACGCCCGCGCCGAGGGGCTGGCGATCGACTACCGCCGGGGGACCGGGGAGAGCATCCCCTTCCCTGACGCCGCGTTCGACCTCGCCTGCTGCTGCGACGTCCTCGAGCACGTCGAGGATCTGCCGAAGGTGATCGCGGAGATCTCGCGGGTGCTCAAGCCGGGCGGAGTCTTCCTCTACGACACAATCAACCGCACCCTGCGGAGCAAGCTGGTGGTGATCAAGCTCTTCCAGGAGTGGAAGTGGACGAGCTTCATGCCGCCCGGCCTGCACGACTGGAAGATGTTCATCAAGCCGGAGGAGCTGCTGCCGCTGCTCGCCGGGAACGGCCTGCAGAACCGGGACCTGACGGGCCTGAGCCCAGGCGTCCATCCGCTCCGGGTGGTGAGCATTCTGCGCGCCCGCAAACGGGGGGAGATCAGCTACTTTGAGGCCGCCCGGCGGCTCGAGCTCCACGAGAGCCGGGACCGTAGCATGCTCTTCCTGGGGTACGCGGTGAAGGCGGTGTGATCGTGGTCAGGCCCGCCCCGCCACCGTCTCCAGAATCTGATACAGCCCGAATTTCGGCATCCGCAGGAACCCATACCAGGCCGCGGCGGCGAGGGTCCCTTCGTTGAGCCATTCGCGCAGCCAGTATTCGGCGTGCGGGAGAGCGCGCTGTCGGAGGCCCGGGCCGTTCTCGATCGCCCAGCGGCGGTTGTAGCGCTCGTGAACGCCCACGGGATCGGAAAGGATCAGCGGCAGCCCGAGGGCGGAGAAGAAGGTCATCTCGCTCGGCTTGGTCCACAGGACGTCGGTGGCGGCGAGGATCTCGTTGAAGCGGGGGAAGTACTCGTCCAGACTGGCGGCGAGGAAGACCTCCACCCCATGGCCCAGCCGGTCCTCCAGCCCCGCCTCGCGCACCCAGTCATGGAACTTCGTGGCCACCTCTTCCCGCACGCCGGCGGCGAGGCAGAGGCGCAGCCGGTCCTCCTCGATCAGCCGGCGCACCCCCCGGAGCAGCGGGCGGGCGAGGTCGGCCTGCGCGCCCGCCCCGCCCACGGTGTAGGTGAGCCGCGGCGGCTTCTCCTCCTGATCGCCGGGCAGCTCGCCCAGGAAATGGTGGATCTCCCCGCGGGTCTGGTCGCGGAAGACCCCTTTGCGATCGAGGCGGACGAGGCGGCCGGTGAGGTTGCGGCGCAACACCGTCAGATCTGGCCCTCCCAGCAGCTCGCCGGGGAGGGGAAAGCCGGTGAACTCGATCTGCTCGCGGGGAACGCCATAGGCGCGCAGGCGGTGGACGGCCCGGTAGCTCGGAGTCAGATAGACGATCTTCGTGGCCGCCGGGCGCAGGGGGACCCAGGTGCGGTTGATGTCCACGTCGGTCACCACGCAATAGACCCGCTCGCAGCCGTAGTGGTCGGCGCTGATGGCGGGGGCGAAGAAGGTGGAGATCAGAGGGGCGTCCGCGGTGCGCAGGAAGTCCACCAGGCCGCGCCCGAGCCCCTTCTCGATCAGCCGGTGGAGCGAGCGCACCTGGAAGTTGGGTGCCGAGAGGTCGCGCTGCGGGTGGAGGTGGGGGATGTCGGTCAGCGATTCGAGGAACGACTTGAGCGGCGCTCCCATCACCGGGATCTGCGAAGCCCGCGAGGTGATCTCGTAGACCCGCCGGGAGGCGCGCCAGAGGCGCAGCTCCTCGGGCGCGACGAGCGGCGGCCGATCGACGTGCAGGATCTCCGTGCCGAGCTCGCCGGCCAGGGCGTGCGCCGCCCGCAGATGGCCGTAGCCCATCTCGACCGAGGTGACGACGGGCTTGGGGGCCGGATCCGGACGCGGCGCGGGTCGGGGATGTCTCACGCGGGGAGAGGGATCAAGCGATCTCCTCCGCGAGCTCGTTGAGCTCGTCCAAAGGCTCGAGCGGGGTGAGGACGCTGCCGGCGCCCACCCGCAGCGGGTGACCGCGCCAGCAGAGGGTCCGCCGGAAGAGGCCGATCGCCCAGATGCCCACGACAGCCAGGTCCTTGATCGGGATCCAGGGCAACGACCGGAGCGGCAGACGCTCCCCCCGCAGCCGCCAGGCGAGCAGCGCGTCGGCCGCGATCTTGGCCGCCACACCGGCGAGCGCAGCGCTCCACGGCAGCCCGCCCATCAGCGTCGCGGCGAGCAGGAAGGGGATCGGATTGAGCAGCGGCTCGCCGAAATAAGCGGGAGACAGCCGGCGACGCATCTGCGACCAGCGCAGGTGGCGCTCGAAGAACTTACCGACCGTCCGTCGCTCCTGGATCACGGGCAGGACGTGGACCGACAGCGCCACCCCCAGCCCGGCACGGTGGAAGGCCTGGCCCAGCACGTAGTCCTCGGCGAGGATGTTCTTCACCGCCTCCCAGCCCCCGAGAGACTCGAGATCGCCGCGGCGGAAGAGCATCGACTTGCCCACCACGCAGGGGTGGCCGGCGAGATGGGAGGAGCAGACCGAGGCCGCCACGAACGAGTTGAGATGCAGATTGTCGAACAGGGCACCGAGGCTGCGCTCACCGACGCCGGCGAAGACGTTCGACACCAGCCCCGCGCCGCCGGCCAGCTCGGCGGCCAGCGCGCGCAGATAGCCGGACCGGGGGCGGACGTTGGAGTCGGAGATCAGCAGCAGCTCGTGGCGCGCGTGGGGGGCTATCGATGCGAGATTGGTCACCTTCGGATTGAAGCCGAGCGGCGCCGCGCCGCGGACGATGGTCATCGGCACGCGAGGGAAATCCCGCCGCAGGCGCTCCGCCACGGCGAGCGCGGGATCGTCCGGCTCCTCGGTCCCCAGTACCAGCTCGAATTCAGGGTAGTCCTGTTGGGCGAGCGCGGCGAGGTTCTCGTAGAGCCCCTCGTCCATCCCCTTGAGCGGCTTGAGGATGGAGATGGGGGGGAGCGCTCCGCCGGGGGAGGCGCGGCGTCGGACGAGGAATGCGAGACCGCCGCCGGTCACCGCCAGGGTGACCAGAAGCGAGACCGCCGCGAGGACGGTGAGTAGGGTGGTGAGCATTTCCAAAGCGGTTTCCACCTTCCGCCGACAGGATCACACCCTCGCGTGACGCCAGGGTCACGTCCTCGTCAGGAGTATGCTACAAAAAGCCCCATGTTTCTCGCCGCCGCCATCCAGCTGACGTCGACTTCCGATGAAGAGGGCAACTGGGAGAGCGCCCGCGCGCTGATCGAGCGCGCCGCCGCCCACGGCGCCAGCTTCGTCGCCACCCCCGAGAACACCAACTATCTGGGTCCCCACGAGGAGAAGGTGCGGCGCGCCGAGCCGCTGGACGGCAAGACCTGCACCGGCTTCGGCGAGCTCGCCCGCCGGCTCGGCATCCACCTGCTGCTGGGCTCGTTCAACGAGCGGAGCGACGAGGCGGAGCGCTGCTACAACACCAGCGTCTTCTTCTCCCCCCAGGGGGAGGTCCTCGGCACCTACCGCAAGATCCACCTCTTCGACGTCGACGTGCCGAACGGCGTGCGCTTCACCGAGTCGGCCACCTGCAGGCCGGGGGAGGGGACGGCGGTGATCGCCACCCCGCTCGGCCGCTTCGGCCTCTCGATCTGTTACGACCTGCGCTTCGGCGAGCTCTACCGCCGGCTGGTCGAGCAGGGGGCGGAGATCGTGACGATCCCCTCGGCCTTCACGCTGGCCACCGGCAAGGACCACTGGGAGCCGCTGATCCGCGCCCGCGCCATCGAGACCCAGTGCTGGGTGATCGCCCCGGCCCAGCATGGCAGGCACGACGACGGCGGCCTCACTCAAACCTGGGGGCACGCGATGATCGTCGATCCCTGGGGGATCCCGGTGGCCACCGCCGCCGACGGCCCCGGCCTCGCCCTCGCCGAGATCGACCTCGACCGCGTGGGCAGCGTCCGCCAGGCGATCCCGGTCGCGCGCCACCGGCGGCTGTAAGGCCGGAGCCCTCATCACCCCGACCCTCTTCTCCCATCCCCTCCCCCCTCCCTCACCGGGAGAAGAGGGAGCAAAACAAAAACGATCCTGAACGGTCCCTCTCCCCCTCTCCCGGTGAGGGAGGGTGGGTGGGGACGGGAGAGGGGGCCAGGGGGTGAGGGTTCGAGCGGATTACGATACGCTTACACCCGCCCATGAAGTCCTCCTACCAGCTCCTCAAGCTCTGGTGGCTCGCCGTCCTGCCGCTGACCAAGGACGCAATCCACATCTACATCGGCTTCGTCGGCCTGCTGATCGGGCTGCTCGTCTTCCGGCGGCGCCTGTCGTCCTACCAGGCGCTGATCCCCGGCCTGCTGATCTCGCTGGCGATGGAGTATTTCGATCTGCGGGACGGCTACAGCGTGGGGGCGAGCGTGCACGACATCATCAATACCAACCTGCTGCCGTTCGTGCTGGTGACACTCGCCCGCCTGCAGAGCTTCAATTTCTAGTGCGGCCCAGGGGAGCGCGCGGGCGGGACTCGTTGAGGAGCTGCGAGAGCACGGCTGGATCGACCGGTTTGACCAGATAGCGGTCGAACCCAGCCTGGAGGGCCCGCCGGCGGTCCTCGGGCTGGCCGTAGCCGGTCATGGCGATCAGCGAGATCTCCTCGCCGCCGAGGATCGAGCGGATGCGGCGGGCCACCTCGTTGCCGTCCATCCCCGGCAGGCCGATGTCGATCAGCCCCACCTCGGGGCGGACGGAGAAGGCCATCTCCACCCCTTCCGGACCGCTGCCAGCCACGGAGACCGTGTGCCCCCAGAGCTCGAGCAGCTCGCGCAGCGACTCGCGGCCGTCCTCGTTGTCCTCCACGATGAGGACGTGGAGCCCGGCCGACGGACCCGGCGCGACGACGGTCCGCGACGCCAGGGGAGCGGGCCTGCGCAGGGGCGTCCTGCGGCGGTCTTCGGAGAGCAGCGGCAGGCGGACGACGAACTCGCTCCCCTGCCCCGGACCGTCGCTCGCCGCCTCGACGCGGCCGCCGTGCATCTCGGCCAGGCTGCGCACCAGCGGCAATCCCAGCCCCAATCCCCCTTCGGAGCGCTGGCGCGAGCTCTCCACCTGGGCGAACGGCTCGAAGATCGTCTGCAGCATTTCGGGCGACAGGCCGACGCCGGTGTCGCGCACCCGCAGCAGGGCTTCGTCCCCCTCGGTCTCCACCGAGACCCGGAGCCGCCCTCCCCGCGGGGTGTACTTGATGGCGTTCTGGAGCAGGTTGCACACCACCTGCTCCAGCCGCACGGGATCGCCCATCACCACGGCGGTCCGCGTCTCCACGGTGAGCTCGAGGTCGTTGCTGCGGGCGAGCGCGCCCATGCCGAGCTCGGTGAGACAGCGCTCGACCACCTCTCGGAGGTCGACCGGCCGGCGCTGGAGGATGATCTTGCCACGGGTGACGCGCGAGACGTCGAGCAGGTCGTCCACCATGCGCACCAGATGGCGGGTCTGGCGCATGATGATCTCGCGCTGGCGGACCGCCTGGTCCTCCTGCGATCCCACCTGATCGAGCACCCATACGGCGTTGCGGATGCCGGCCAGCGGATTGCGCAGCTCGTGGCCGAGCATGGCGAGGAACTCGTCCTTGCGGCGGTCGGCGTCGGCCTGGCGGTCGAGCAGGTCGCGCACCTCGTACTGGCGGCGGCGGGCGCGCAACGCCGCCTTGACGGCGCTGACCAGGGTGCTCAGCCGCACCGGCCGTTCGAGGATGGTGGCGTTGCCGAGCGGGACCAGCGTCTCGAGCACCCGCTCGCTGCTCTCGCCGCTGCGCGTGAACACGATCAGCGGCAGGTCCGACCAGGGAGGCTGCTCCCCCAGGATCGCCAGCAGGCGTTCGACCACTTCCGGGTGGAGCGCCTCGTCGGCGAGGATGACGGCGCCCACACCGGCCGCGATCTCCTGGAACAGCTCGTCGCTGCCCGCGGCAGCAATTCCCGGCACCTCCATCGAGGCGAGGAGCTGGCAGGCGAGGACCGCGTCGCGGCCGGTGGGCGCCAAGACCAGCACGCGCTGCTCCAAGATCTCCCGCTCAGGCGACACCGGCCTCTCCATGCGCGCTCCTGGTGCGCATCAGCGGCTCTGCCCCGCCGGTGTATTCGAGGCGCCCGGCGAGCACCCCCTGGAATTCCCGCAACTCGCGCCCGACGCGCAACCCCCCCTCGGCGACGCGCAGCTCGCGCACGGTGTTCTCGTGCGGGCCGGTGCGTCGTTTGAGCAGCGAGATCGCCTTGCGGATCTCACCGAACGCCTCGAAGTAACGCAGCAGGAGCACCGTGTCGGCGAGATAGGAAAGGTCGACCGGCGTCTCCAGGCTCTCCCCCAGCAGGCCCGACTGCGCCATCACGAGCAGGGTCAAGACCCCCTGTTGATGGAGATAGGAGAGCAGCTCGTGCAGGTGGAGCACGAGGAAGCGCTCCTCCGGCATGGCGTGCTGATAGCCGTTCAGGCTGTCGATCACCACCACTTTGGTGCCCCCCTCGACCTCACGACGCACGTCGTGGGCGAACTCTCCCGGCGAGAGCTCGGCCGGGTCCACCTGGCGGATCGTGACGCGCCCCTCGTTGAGGTGACATTGCAGGCCGAGGCCCAGCCGTTCCGCGCGGGCGATCCAGTTCTCCGGCGATTCGTCGAACGTATAGACTGCGGCCCGGTCGCCCCGCCCGGCGGCCGAGGAGACGTACTGCGCCGCCAGGGTCGACTTGCCGACGCCGGCAGGGCCGAGAAACATGGCGCTGGTCCCGCAGTCGAGGCTGCCGCCCAGCATCGCGTCCAGCTCTGGCAGGCCGCTCGGGATCCCCCCGGAAGCGCCAGCGCCGCGGTGCGCCCCCGCCACCAGGCGCGGGAAGACCTGCAGGCCGCCGGTGGTGATGGTGTAGTCGTGGTAGCCGTCGCGGAAGGGGATGCCGCGCACCTTCTGCACCCGCACGCGACGCCGCTGGCCGCCGTACCCCGGCGCGAGCTGCTCGAAGGAGAGCACGCCATGGGTGAGGCTCTGGAGCTGGAAGTCGCCGGTGGTGGCGCCCGTGTAGTCGAGCAGCAACACGGTGCAGCTCTGGCCGGTGAAGTAGTGCTTGAGAGCCAGGATCTGCCGCCGGTAGCGCAGCGAGTCGCGGGCCAGCAGCCGCATCTCGGAGAGCGAATCGAAGACGACCCGCAGCGGCCGTACCCGCTCCACGGTGTCCAGCACGGACCGCGTGGTCTCCGAAAGCTCCACCTCGGAGGGGTGGAACAGAGTGTACTGGGAGTCGGCCTTGAGGCTCTCCTCGGCGGTCTGGAGCTCGCAGATGGTGACACCGTCGAGCGACCAGCCGTGGGAGGCGGCGACGTCGCGGAGCTCCTCCTCGGTCTCCGAGAGGGTGGCATAGACACCCGGCTCGCCGTTGCGGGCTCCGGCGAGCAGGAACTGGAGCGCCATCGTGGTCTTGCCGGCGCCCGGATCGCCTTCGAGCAGGTACATCCGGTTGATGGGAAAGCCCCCGCCGAGGATGTAATCGAGCCCTTCGATCCCGGTGGAGGCGCGGACGAAGTCCTTGAATTCTTTGTCGTTCATGGCCGTGTTCCTGAGCCGTCATAATCTCGGCGGCGCGATTCTCGCGGCTCCCAATGCAAACCCAATGCCGGGTTGTTCTCGTCCCGTCACGGTTCCGTCGCCCATTTGGCCGCCATTCCGGTTAAACTTCCCTGTCTCTTCAAAGTCTGGGCTTGGAAGTTACGTCCTGGAGGGAAACACCGTCATGCTCCTCTTTCGTCGCCTCTCGTGCGTCATTCTGGCCTTCGCGGCCTTCTCCGTGCTGACCGTCCGTCCGGCCGCCGCTCAGTGCGTCAGCCTGACCACCCTCGGATCGGCCTACACCCAGAATTTCGACACGCTCTCCAATACGGCAGGAAGCACCACCAACAACCTGACGATCCCCGGGTGGTTCCTGACCGAAGGGGGAGGCGGCGCACGGGACAACGAGCAGTACGCCGTCGACACCGGCGGCAGCACCACGGGCGACATGTACAGCTATGGGGCGGCGGGCAGCACGGAGCGCGCCCTGGGCCAGTTGCGCAGCGGCACGCTGGTTCCCCTCTTCGGTGCCTGCTTCACCAACAACACCGGCTCGACGATCACCAGCCTGGCGGTCGCCTACAACGGCGAGGAGTGGCGCTTAGGGACGGCGGGGCGGACCGACCAGATGAATTTCGAGTACAGCCTCAACGCCACGGACCTGGTGACCGGCACCTGGACGAACGTCGCCGCGCTCAACTTCGTCACCCCCGACACCGCCACGGTCGGAGCCAAGAACGGCAACGCCGCGGGCGACCGCACGGCGCTCTCCTCGACGATCTCCTCGCTCAGCATCGCCAACGGGGTGACGTTCTGGATCCGCTGGAACGACACCGACGCTTCCGGCGCCGACGACGGCTTGGCGGTCGACGACTTCTCCTTGACTCCCCAGGCGGTGCCACCGGTCAATCTGTCGATCAACGACGTCTCGCTGAACGAGGGGAACGCCGGTACGACCAGCTTCACCTTCACGGTCAGCCTCTCCTCCCCGGCTGGGCTCGGCGGCGTCACCTTCGACATCGCCACCGCCGACGGTACGGCGACCCAGCCCAGCGACTACACGCAGAAGTCGCTGACCGGCCAGACCATCCCCGCCGGCAGCTCGACCTACAGCTTCACCGTGCTGGTCAACGGCGACACCACCCCGGAGACCAACGAGACCTTCTTCGTCAACGTAACCAACGTCACCGGCACCGGCGTCACCGTCACCGACGGCCAGGGGCAGGGGACGATCGTCAACGACGACGCGGCCCCCAACCTGACGATCAACGACGTCACCCTGAATGAGGGGAACGCCGGCACCACGACCTTCACCTTCACGGTCAGCCTCTCGGCGCCTGCCCCCGGGGGCGGGGTGACGTTCGACATCGCCACCGCCAACGGCACGGCGACCCAGCCCAGCGACTACACACAGAAGTCGCTGACCAGCCAGACCATCCCCGCCGGCAGCTCGACCTATACCTTCGATGTCCTGGTCAACGGCGACACCACCCCGGAGACGGACGAGACCTTCTTCGTCAACGTCACCAACATCACCAACGCCATCGGGGTCGATACGCAAGGCCTGGGGACGATCGTCAACGACGACATCACCAAGATCCACGACGTCCAGGGCAATGGCGCGGCGACGCCGATCCCGGGCGCCACGGCCACCGTCGAGGGGGTCGTCACCGCCAACTTCCAGGGAACCAACAAGCTGCAGGGCTTCTTCCTCCAGGAGGAGGACGCCGACGCCGACGCCGATCCCAACACCTCGGAAGGTATCTTCATCTTCTGCAACACCTGCCCGACGCCGGTCGTCGAGGGGCAGCGGGTGAAGGCCACCGGGACGGTTTCGGAATTCAACAACATGACTGAGATCACTGCGAGCACCGCCGGCTCGGTCGTGGTCACCGATGCCGGCAACCACCTCGCGGAGGTGACGCCGACGCCGATCTCCCTGCCGATCGTCGGCGTCCTCGACGACTACTACGAGGCGCGCGAGGGGATGAAAGTGACCTTCGTCGACACCCTCACGGTGTCGGAGTACTTCGAGCTCGGCCGCTACGGCCAGATCATCCTCTACCAAGGCGGCCGGCCGCAGCAGTTCACGGAGGCCAACCCGCCGAGCGTGGCCGGCAACGCCGCCTGGGCCGACACCCTGTCGCGCCGCAAGGTCATCCTCGACGACGACAACAACGCGCAGGAGTGGTACCTGACGACGTCCTCCCCGCCGGGGCCGCCCGACGGACTCCAGTACGTCTATTACCCGCGCGCCAACGGCGGCTTCTCGGTCGGCACGCAGGGGACCGACTTCTTCCGCGGCGGCGATCTGGTCAACGGGCTGACCGGAGTCCTGCACTGGTCGTTCGCGGGCCAGGCCGGCACCGACGCCTGGCGCATCCGCCCCACCGCCGCCAACCCGGCGGTGTTCACCGTCGCCAATCCACGGCCGGCGACGCCGCCGAACGTGGGCGGCGTCATCCATGCGGTGGGAATGAACCTCCTCAACTACTTCACCACCATCGACACCACCTCCGGCAGCACTGGTCCCTGCGGCCCGAGCGGGGGACAGGACTGCCGGGGCGCCGACAGCGTCGCCGAGCTCAACCGCCAGCGTGAACGGGCGTCGATCGTCATCTGCACGCTCAACGCCGACGTGTACGGCTTTGCCGAGCTCGAGAACACCACGCCGAGCGCCTCCATCACCGATCTGCTCGGCGCGGTCAACGCGCGTTGCGGCGGCGCGCATCCCTACGCCTTTGCGAACACCGGCGGCACGCTGGGCACCGACGCCATCCGGGTGCAGCAGATCTACCGCACCGGCATCGTGTCGCCGGTCGGCTCTCCCCTCAGCGACCTCGACCCCATCCACAGCCGGCCGCCGACGGCCCAGACCTATGACGTCGTCGACGCGACCAACCCGGCCTTCGGGAAGCGCTTCACGGTCATCATCAACCATCTCAAGTCCAAGGGCTCGAGCGCCGGCCTGCCCGGCGACGCCGATACCGGAGACGGCGCCGGCGCCTCCAATGCCACGCGGACCGCGCAGGCCAGCCGGCTCCTCACCTGGATCAACAGCACCGTCATCCCCGCCGCGGGCGACCCGGACGTCCTGCTCCTCGGCGACTTCAATGCCTACGCCAAGGAAGACCCGATCAACACCCTGATCGCCGGCGGGTACACGGATCTCGAGACCCTCTTCCACGGGGCGAACGCCTACTCGTATCTCTTCGACGGCCAACTGGGGCACCTCGACTACGCCTTCGCCAGCACGGCATTGCTGCCGCAGGTCACCGGCGCCGACGCCTGGCACATCAACGCCGACGAGGTGGACCTGTTCGATTACAACGACGAGGTCAAGGACACCGGCGAGGCCACGTTCGAGGAGAAGCCGGACGGCTCGTCCCTCGTGCCCCCGCGCGTCGTGTTCCAGCCGGCGAGCCCGTATCGGGCCTCCGACCACGACCCCGTGCTCGTCGGGCTGTTCCCGGTGGCCGACCTCGCGATCACCAAGACCGACGGCGTGACCACGGCCACGCCGGGCGGCTCGGTGACCTACACGATTACGGCGTCGAATTCGGGGCCGGACCCGGTGACCGGCGGCACTGTCACGGACACGTTCCCGGCCGTCCTTACCTGCACGTGGACCTGCGTGGGCGCGGGCGGCGGCACCTGCACGGCGTCCGGCTCGGGCAATATCAACAACACCGTCAATCTTCCGGTGGGCGGCTCGGTGACCTACACGGCGACCTGCGCGCTCAGCGCCTCGGCGACCGGCACGCTCAGCAACACAGCAACCGTCTCGAGCAGCACGACCTCGGACTCCAACGCGGCCAACAACAGCGCGACCGACACGGATCCTCTGACGCCGCAGGCGGATCTGGCGATCACCAAGACGGACGGTGTCACCACGGCGACCGCGGGCGGCTCGGTGACCTACACCATTACCGCCTCCAACGCCGGGCCCAGCAACGCCACCGGCGCCACCGTGGCCGACACCTTCCCGGCGTCGCTGACCTGCACCTGGACCTGTGTGGGGGCCGGCGGCGGCACCTGCACGGCCTCTGGCACGGGCAACCTCAACGACACCGTCAACCTGCCGGCGGGGGGCAGCGTCACCTATACGGCGAGCTGCACGATCTCGGCTTCCGCGACCGGCACGCTCGCCAACACGGCGACGGTGACGGCGCCGGGCGGCGTCACCGATCCCAATCCGGGCAACAACTCCGCGAACGATACGGATACGCTGGCGGCGAGCGCGGACCTCTCCATCACCAAGACGGATGGGGTGACCACGGCGACCGCGGGCGGCTCGGTGACCTACACGATCACCGCGTCCAATGCCGGACCGAGCAATGCCACGGGCGCGACGGTGACGGACACCTTCCCGGCCTCGTTGACCTGCACCTGGACCTGCGTGGGAGCCGGCGGCGGTACCTGCACCGCCTCCGGCTCGGGGAACCTCAACGACACCGTCAACCTGCCGAGCGGCGGCAGCGTCACCTACACGGCCAGCTGCACGATCTCGGCCGCAGCCACCGGCTCGCTGACCAATACGGCGACGGTAACGGCTCCGGGCGGCGTCACCGATCCCAACCCGGGCAACAACTCGGCCACCGATATCGACGGCCTCGGCGCGACGGCGGATCTCTCCATCACCAAGACCGACGGCGTGACCTCGGCGACTCCGGGCGGCTCGACGACCTACACCATCACGGCCTCCAACTCCGGGCCGAGCAACGCCCCGGGCGCGACGGTGGCGGACATCTTCCCGGCGCCGCTGACCTGCACGTGGACCTGCGTGGGGGCTGGCGGCGGCACCTGCACGGCGTCCGGCTCGGGCAACCTCAACGACACGGTCAACCTGCCGGCGGGCGGCAGCGTCACCTACACGGCGAGCTGCACGATCTCGGCCGCGGCCAGCGGCCCGCTCAGCAACACGGCCACGGTGGCGGCTCCGGGCAGCGTCACCGATCCCAACCCGGGCAACAACTCGGCCACCGACACCGACACGCTCGCTCCCCAGGCGGATCTGTCGGTCACCAAGACGGACGGAGTGACCACGGTGACCGCGGGCGGCTCGGTGACCTACACCATCACGGTCTTCAACGCCGGTCCGAGCGACGCGCCGGGTGGAGGCTCGGTGGCCGACACCTTCCCGGCCTCGCTCACCTCCTGCACCTGGACCTGCGCCGGCGCGGGCGGCGGCATCTGCCTGCCCTCCGGCTCGGGCAACATCAACGAAACGTTCAATCTGCCGGCGGGCGGCAGCGTCACCTACACGGCGAGCTGCACGGTCTCGGCTTCGGCCACCGGCACGATCTCCAACACGGCGACGGCGAGCATATCGACCGGGCCCCCCGACCCGAACCCCGGCAACAACTCGGCGACCGACACCGACACGGTGACCGCCGCGGCCGGCGCCACCCTCTCCGGCACCAAGACGGTCGCCGGCAGCTTCCAGCCGGGCGGCACCGTGACCTACACGATCGTGCTCAACAACAGCGGCCCTGGTGCCCAGCAGGACAACCCGGGCGCCGAGCTGACCGACGTGCTCCCTGCCAGCCTCACGCTGGTCTCGGCGACCGCCACCTCCGGCACGGCCGTGGCCACGGTGGCGACCAACACCGTGACGTGGAACGGGGCGATCCCCGCCGGCGGCTCGGTGACGATCACCATCCAGGCCACCGTCAACCCGGCGGCGGCCCCGGGGAGCACCGTCTCGAACCAGGCGAGCTTCTCGTATGACGCCGACGGCAACGGCACCAACGAGACGAACGGCGTCAGCGACGACCCGGCGGCGGGCGGCGCGGGCGATCCGACCGCCTTCACGGTGGCGCCGGGACAGGTCCCGACAGAGGTACCGACGCTCGACGCGGCCGGGCTGGCGCTGCTGGCCCTGTTGCTGGCGGTGGCAGGAGGCTGGGCGCTGCGGCGGCGCCGGGCCTGAGGAGGGATTCAGGGGCGCAGGCCGGTCCTGCGCCCCTGGCGTCCGCGCGCGTCGACCGTTCCCGTTCGGTTGACCGTTCTTCCCGCCTGATCTAAAATTTTGTTGAGCAACAGAAAAAGTGATCCTCGCCCGGAAGCGTAATTACCAGGCGGGCTAGAGCACCGCATGCTACCGGGCCATCTGTCAATTCCAATCCAATCATGGGAGATTCTCACATGGCCACACAAGACGAGATCATGACGCACATCCTCAAGCTGGTCAGCGAGGGTGCCGGCGCATCCCTGAGCTCCGAGGCCGAAGCCGCCCTGCGCGACCGGTACTACGGGTGGATCAAGACGGGGAAGACGGGAGCTACAATTACTCCGGAAAAGATCTGGGAGGACAAAGAAGGCAAGGGGCTGCAGCGGAAATTCCGTGAGATCGGCGAGCACCTGGCGAAGAAGAAGCACCATGGCAAGGAAGAGTGCGTGGATTGCTATCGGAAGGTGGAGGAGGCATCCCTCGACTGCCCCCACTGTCCGGATCCGCCGCCGGGAGCCTAGGGTGATGGCGCCCGGCGCGAGGACGGCGGCGCCGTGAAAAGAGGGGGTTGGGAACGCCTGCTCCTCGCTCTGGTCGGCGCCAAGCTGCTCTTCGCTCTCCTCGGCGTGGTCCTGGGGGTCCCCTCTCCCACGGACCACGCCGAGAGCACGATCCTCCCTCCCTGGGTGCTGGTCCTCCCTTTGTGTGCCTACGGGCTGGGGGGGGCCGTCCTCCTCCTGGGCGGCACCGGAGACCGCCGGGCCGCCCTGCTCGGCACCTTTTTTTTCCTGCTGGCGACGCCGTTTTCCAACCGCCCTCTCCTGCGGCTCATCGAAGCGGGCGCGCGCACGCCGGGTCTGGACTACCCCGCCCTGGTGCTGAGCAGCCTGCACTTCGACGCCTTTCTCCCCTACTTCTTCTGGCGGTTCGTGGGGGAGTTCCCGACCACCGTCCTCTCGTTCCGGACCCGGCGCGTGCTCAGCACCGGGACTCTGGTCTCGCTGGTGACCGGTTGCACGCTCTTCGTCTATGAGCTGGCGCTGCTGATCGTCAAGGCGGCGGGGACCTGGGATCATCCGGTCTCCAATCTGAGCGCGGTCGCTCCGACGAAGCCGAGCTACGGGTACTACAGCGTCGTCCTCGGCTTGTCCATGCTGGGCCTCGCCTTCCTGCTCGCCCGCATCCCCGACGTGGCCGAGCCGGAACGGCGCCGGGCGCGCCTCTTCGTGGTGGGTTTGTCGGCCATGGCCCCCTTTCTGATCTACATCCTGATCGACGCGGCGGCGGACGCCCTGGACCGGCCGATCGGGACACCCAATCGGGCCGCCTACATCGTCCTGTTCCTCCTCTTCAGCTCGGTCCCGTTCTCCACCAGCTATGCCGTGGTCGTCTACCGTGTGCTCAACGTCCGGTTGATCGCCCGCAAGGCGCTGCAATACGCCCTGGCACGCTACTCGGCGATCGGGCTCGCCGCGGTGCCGATCGCGGCGATCGGGGCCTACCTCTATGAGCACCGCACCTCCGCGATCAACGAGATCTTCTCGGGCACCCGCCTGCCGCTCCTCGTCTCGGCGGCGTTCGTCGGGTCCGCGGCGCTGCGCTACCGCAAGACCCTGCTCGACTCGATCGACCGCCACTTCTTCCGCGAGCAGTACGACGCCCGCCAGACGCTGACCCTGCTCGTCGAGCGCATCCGGGCGACCCACGGCGTGGCGGACCTCGCGACGCTCCTCTGCCGGGAGGTCGACCTGGCGCTCCATCCGGAGAGCGTGGCCCTGCTCTCCTTCGAGCCGCGCTCGGGGCTGCTCGCCGACCCCAAGGTGCGCAGCCGGCGGCTCGACGCCTCCTCGTCGCTCGCCACCCTGATCGCCAGCGCCAGCGATCCGTTGCCGGTCGACCTCGAAGACTCCCGCTCCCCCTTGACCAAGCTGCCGGAGGGGGAACGCCATTGGCTGGTGGACGGCGGCTTCCGGTTGATCGTTCCCATTCTGGCGCGCGACGGCTCGCTGCTCGGCCTGATCGGGCTCGGCGAGAAGAAGAGCGGCCTGCCGTTCTTCCGCGAGGACCGCCAGCTCCTGCGTGCCATCGCGAGCAATGCGGCCTGGGTGCTGGAGGTGGAGCTGAGCCGCTCGCTCGGCACCTCGCAGCGGAGCTGGCAGGAGCCGGTGGAGGGCACCCCCACACCCTCTCCTGAGCCGGCGGCCGGCGGCACCGAGCTGGCCAAGGAGTGTCCCCACTGCGGCCGGCTCTACCTCTCCTACACCGTCTTCTGCACCTCGTGCAGCCGGCGGTTGGAGCCGTCGCACGTGCCATACCTGCTGCCGGGCAAGTTCCGCTTCGAGCGGCGGATCGGCACCGGCGGCATGGGTGTGGTCTACCGCGGCACCGACCTCTCGCTCGGCCGGCCGGTGGCGGTGAAGACGCTGCGCCGGGTCTCCCCCGAGGACGCCATGCGGCTGCGCCGCGAGGCGCGCACGGCGGCGGCCGTCTCCCACCCCCACCTCGCCCCGGTCTACGGCATGGAGACCTGGCAGGGGACCCCCATGCTGGTGATGGAGCTGCTCGAGGGGGGGACGCTCTCCCAGCGCATCGAGAAGGCGAAGCTGGCGGCGGCGGAGACCGTGGAACTCGGCATCGCCGTGGCCGAGGCGCTGGAGCATCTGCACGCCTCGGACATCCTGCACCGCGACATCAAGCCGAGCAACATCGGCTACACCCGCGACGGCACCCCCAAGCTGATGGACTTCGGCATCGCCCGCGTCATGTTCGACCTGCGGCGGGATCTCGAGGTGCCGCCGCCGGCCACCCTGGAGGAGGACTCGGTCCTGCTGCCGCCGACCTCGGTGTGGAACCGCACGCCCGCGTCGCCGTCGATGTCGAAGCAGCTCGTCGGCACCCTCGCCTATCTCTCGCCCGAGGCCCTCAACGGCCAGCCGGCCGACACCTCGTTCGATCTCTGGAGCCTCGCGATCGTTCTCTACGAATGCCTGCTCGGCCGCAAGATCTTCGCCGGCGGCGACCTGCACCAGCTGATGAACCGCATCCGCCACGGCCGCGTGCCCGACTTCTCGCAGGCCTGTCCCGAGTACGACGAGCTGCTCGGCGACTTCTTCCGCGCGGCCCTCCACAAGACGGTGACGCGCCGGCCGGCGAGCGCCCGCGAGCTGCGCGAGCGCCTCGTCGCCCTGCGGCCCCGTCTGACCTGAACGTCTGGGCTAAACAGACGGGCCGATCTCCGGATCTATTTCGCGTATAGAGCCAGGAGAGAAACCTGATTTCCCGATCGTCTATACTGAAGTATTGATCCCCTGCTCTCCCATGGATCGCGGTCAACGACAGGGCATTCCGGCCCGAGGAGAGAGACGATGACGTACACGCGGGAAGGGATCATGGCCCAGATCTGGATCGCCTTCGGCCAGGGTGCCGGCGCCATCCGGGTTTCTCACGACGCCGCTTGGGAGCTCCACCGGTGGTATCACGACGCGCTCACGCCGGAGATCATCTACGAGAGATGGCAGACCGACGCCGTGCAGGTGTTGGACCGCATGCGGGCGATCGGCCGCCTCGCCGCGTTGAAGGCGGCGAGCCGCGGCTCGACGGTGGTCAAGCCCCAGGACGTCTACGAGTCGGCGTCCGCGGTGCAGGCCCAGTCGATGACCCCGCTCTGCCCCCCCGAGCCGCCGCCCCTCGAGGAAGGGGGATGGTCTCTTGCTGAGGCAGTCGCGTCCGGTCCGGCTCGTGCTGCCGCTGGCGGCGATCAAGCTGGTCTCGGGGCTGGCCGCGTTCACCCTGACGTACGAGAGGTTCGCGGGTCATAACCCGGCGTTCGCCTACGGCTATTACGGTCTGTTCGCCGCCGCCTTCGGCGCCACGGGGGCCCTCCTCCTGCTCGGTGGACGGGAGGACCGCCGGGCGCTGGCCCTCGGCGGCTTTTTCCTCGTCACCGCCACCTGCTGGAGCGACGCACCGCTGCGGAACCTCGGGCAGCAGTCCGGCTCGAGCCATGGCTTCGCGGCCCTGCTCGATGCGCTGGAGCTGAGCACCTTCATGCCGTACTTCCTCTGGGTGTTCGTGCGCGAGTTCCCGAGCCCGCCGCCCGACCGGCGCCCCTATCAGCTCCTGGTCCAGGGGAGCGCTGCCGTCGGCCTCGCCCTCCTCGCCCTCAACCTGTTGCGGTTCGCTCTCCAGGACGTGCCGAAAGCCCACGCGGCCCTGACCCTCTTCGTCCCCGATCAGAGCAGGATCTATTACGGCACCATCGTGTTCCTCACCGCGGCGGCGCTCGCCCTGCTGCCCTGGAAGGCCCGCCAGGCCCGCGGGCCCGAGCAGCGGCGGGCGCGCCTGTTCCAGCAGCTTCTGGCCGTGACGTTCGGTCCGGCCTTCGCCTTCCTGGTGCTCTATCTGGCCGTTTCCGCCGTCAAGGGCTTTCTCTCCGCCCACCCCCGCCACCAGTTCTGGGTGGTCACCACCCTCCTTCTGCCGATGCTGTCGCTGCCGGTCACCATCCCCTACGCCGTGCTCGTCCATCGCGTGCTCGACGTCCGGCTGATCGCCCGCCGGGCCCTCCAGTATCTCCTGGCCCGCTCGATGGCGACCGGGCTGGTCGCCGTCCCCTCGGTGGCGCTCGCCGTCTACTTCTACCTCCATCGCAAATTGTCGCTCACCCAGATCTTCATGGGGCCGCGGGTGCTGCTCCTGCTCGCCGCCGTCCTGGTGGGCACGGCGGCGCTGCACTACCGCAACCCGCTCCTCGAAGCGATCGACCGGCGCTTCTTCCGCGAGCAGTACGACGCCCGCCACATCCTCACCCTGCTCGTCGAGCGCATCCGCTCGATCCGCGACTCCAAGAGCCTGGCCGAGTTGGTGGCGCGGGAGATCGACCTCGCGCTCCATCTGGAACGGACCTCCCTGCTGGTGCTCGACGCCCGCTCGGGGTTCCTCCTCGACCCCCGCAACCGGGTGCGGCGTCTGGACGCCTCCTCGCCGCTCGCGCTCACCCTCTCGAACGCCAGCGTCCCCCTGGAGGTCGACCTCGAAAACCCCCACTCCTCTCTCCGCAAGCTCAGCGACAAGGAGCGGCAGTGGCTGGAGGACGGCGGTTTCCGCCTCCTGGTGCCCATCGTGGCGCGCGACGGCTCGCTGCTGGGGTTGCTCGGGCTGGGCGAGAAGAAGAGCGGCCTCCCCTTCCTCAAGGAGGACCGCCAGCTCCTCCACGCCATCGCCAGCAGCGCCGCCTGGGTGCTCGAGCTGGAGGTGGAGTGGACGACCGCCCCCTCCCACTCCTCCCAGGGGTCGATGGAGCCCGACGACCCGACGCCGAGCGAGCTGCCGGCCCCGCACGCCTCCGAGGTCGCCAAGGAGTGCCCGAACTGCGGTACCCTCCACCCCTCCTACACGGTCTTCTGCAGCAGTTGCAGCAAGCGGCTGGGGCCCTCGATCGTTCCCTACGTGCTGCCGGGGAAGTTCCGTTTCGAGCGGCGGATCGGCACCGGGGGCATGGGTGTGGTCTACAGCGGGTTCGATCTCGCGCTCGGCCGGTGGGCGGCGATCAAGACTCTGCGCCAGGTCTCGCCCGCGGACGTGTCGCGGCTGCGTGGCGAAGCGCGCACGGCGGCGACGGTCTCCCACCCCCACCTCGCCCCCGTCTATGGCCTTGAGACCTGGCAGGGGACACCGCTGCTGATCATGGAGCTGCTCGACGGCGGGACGCTCGCCCAGCGTATCCTGCGCGAGAAGCTGGAGCCCCGCGAGACCGTGGAGCTCGGCATCGCCATCGCCGGGGCTCTGGCGCATCTCCACGCCGCCGACATCCTGCATCGCGACGTCAAGCCGAGCAACATCGGCTACACCCGTGACGGCGTCCCCAAGCTGATGGACTTCGGTATCGCCCGCGCGCGGCTGGAGATCGAGGAGGAGGAAAGCGAGCTCGAAGCGCTGGAGAAAGAGGACGAGGACGCCACCGACCCCATGCTCTGGACCGGCGACGGCGGCTCGGCCCTCCCCGCCCGTCTCCGTTTCGCCGGCACCCTCTCCTACGTCTCGCCGGAAGCGCTACGGGGGGAGCCGGCGGACGCCTCGTTCGACCTCTGGGGGCTCGGCATCGTCCTCTACGAGTGCCTGCTGGGGAGGAAGGTCTTCACCGGCACCCAGCAGCAGGTGATCAACCGGATCCGGTCCGGGCTGGTGCCGGACTTCTCCCAGATCTTTCCGGAGCACGACGCGACCCTGGGGAACTTCTTCCGCGCCGCCCTCCACCGCTCGCCCGCCCGCCGTCCGGCGAGCGCCGACGAGATGCGGCGCCAGCTGGAGGAGATCCGCCTCCACCTCGCCTAGAACGGCCCGCCCATCTCGAAGATCGTGGGCTTGGTCTTGGTGGCGACCCCCACGCCGTCGCCGAGCGGCAGGACGACCGCCTCGAGCTGCGGGTGCATCATCAGGTAGCCGTTGAAGGCGCGGAGGGCGTCGGCGTCGCGGTCCTCCTCCCCCTCGGTGGGCGCCGCGACCTCCCCGCCCCACAGCAGGTTGTCGCAGACGATCAGGCCGCCCACCCGCAGCTTGGGGAGGACGAGATCGAGGTAGCGCCGGTATTCGGTCTTCACCGCGTCCACGTAGACGAGGTCGAACGGCCCGTCGAGCCGCTGGATCACCTCCAGCGCCTTCCCCTCGATCAGCTCCACCCGCTCGGCGACGCCCGCCCGCTCCAGGTACCCCCGAGCCTCGGCGAGCCTCGCCGGGTCGACGTCGACCGACAGCACCCGGGCCTGCGGCGCGCCGCGCGCGAGCCAGATGGCGCCGTAGCCGATGGCGGCACCCAGCTCCAGGATCCGGCGCGCCCCGACCGCCCGGGCAAGGATGGAGAGCAGCCGTCCCACCTCCGAGTCGGAGATCGGGATGTCCTCCCGTGCCGCCCGTTCCTCCATCTCCCGCAGGAGAGGGTCGCGCGGCGGCAGCAGGCGGTCGAGATAGTCCTCCTGCTCGGGATGGAGGATCGAGGCCCAGCCGTGCTTCATCGTGCGGAACCGTCCTACTCCGGCGACGTCGGATCGCTTCCAGCGTCGGCCGGCGGCTGCTGCCCCCCAGGGATCCAGGCGATGTTCTCCAGCGAGGCGGAGCGCTTCTTGCCGCTGGCGGTCAGCGGCTCCAGCGAGTAGTTGGCGCTCAGCAGCAGGTGGCAGAAATCCCCCGCCGGGGGAGCGTCCACGTTCACCTGGACCTCGTGGAGGCCCGGTCCGGTGATGTTCGTCTCCGTGCCGCCGCAGTTGCCGCGGATCAGCACCGACGGCGTGCTCGCCCCCTCGTCGAGGAGGACCCGGTAGTCCGGCAGGTTGGTGGGCGGGATCTGGATGACCATCCAGACCGCTCCCGGAGCGTTCTGGTCCACCAGACGGATGGCCGCGCGGTCCACCAGCCACCGGCGGGCGAGCACCTGGCGATCCCCGCCCGGCTCGACCGCCATCCAGTTGGGGGAGAAGGCGAAGCGGGGCTGCGGGTTGGAGTTCGGCACCTGGACCTCGAAGGCGTTGTACTCGTCGCGCGCCAGCGGCTCGCCCAGGCCGTCGAGCGGCCAGCGCTTGGCGTTCTTGCCATAGAGGCCGAGGCTCACCCGGTACTTGCCCGGCGCCAGCGGCTCCGCCAGCGCCGATTGATAGAGCTTGACGTCGTAGGAGACCGGAACCCCCTCGCGCCAGCGCTCGGGGAAGGCGTGATCGAAGGTGCGGGCCACCTTACCCTTGGCGTCGAGGAGATGGACGAACACCGTCGGCCTCTCGTCCCCGATCGCCGTTGCCGGCGTCCAGTTGAGATGGACGATCCGGAGCTGGGAGTAGGGAAGCTGCACCTGGCGGGGGGTGACCTCCACCCGGGCCACCGGAGTCTCCTTGCCGCACCCGGCGAGCCCGAGAGCGGTGATCGCGATCAGCGGGAGAGCTTTTTTCGTTTTCATGGGGAATGAGCGGAGCGCGGAGCGAGGAGACGCTAACGGGGACCGGAGCGGCTGTCAAGACCGCCTAGAAGAACACCCGCTGCACCGACCAGTACAGCCCCACCGCTGCGATCAGGCAGGAGACGGGGATGACCACCCGCTGCCGGTACCAGGCCTGGCCGCGGAACGGCAGACCGACGAGCAGGAAGGCGATCGTGATCACCGCCAGCTGTCCGCCTTCGACCCCGAGGTTGAAGCTCAGCAGGGCGGTGAGGAACTCGGAGCGGGGGAGGCCCATCTCGGAGAGGACGCCCGCGAATCCCAGACCGTGGAGCAGGCCGAAGCCGAAGACCAGCGCGATCCGCGACGGGCGCAGCTCCGGGACGAGGACGTTCTCCACCGCCACGAAGACGATCGACAGGGCGATCAGCGGCTCGACGATCGAGGGGGGCAGGCGGACCACGCCGTAGATGCTGAGCGCCAGGGTGAGCGTGTGGGCCACCGTGAAGGCGGTCACCTGCTGCAGGATCGGTTTCAGCCGCCGCGAGAGGAGAAAGATGCCGAGCACGAAGAGGATGTGGTCCGGCCCCTCCGGCACGATGTGGGTGAAGCCGAGCGTCAGGTATTGCCGCACCACCTCCGCCCGGGTGGGCGGCACGGCGGCCTTGGCCAGCGAGAAGTCGGGGCTGGTGGCCCCGGCGTCGAGCCATTGCCAGACGCTGCTCTCCTCCCCCTCGATCTGGAGGATGAGCGGGTAGGTGCCGAGCCGCCCGAGCTGACCCTCCTCCTTCCAGTTGAAGGTCCGCGCTCCGGCGGGGATCGGCCCGCGGAGCCGCAGGGTGGCCCGCTCCGGCGGATCATCGGCGGCCGGCGGCGCGATCTCCACCCGGGGCGTCACGGGAGCGCCGTTGAACAGGATCGTGGCGTTGTCCGTGAGCGTGCGCAGGAACTTGCCGAGGCGCTGATCGACCTCGGGCGTCAATCCGGCAATCTTGCCGTACCGGGTCTCGCCGGGGGCGCCGCCCCCTTTGTCGCCCGGCCAGAGGTGGGCCGGGTCGACCGGGATCTCGATCCGGTAGGTGCCGTCCTTCAGAAAGGTGGTGTAGACCTGGATCTTGCCCAATTCGTGGGCGTGGACGGCAGATGCCGTGAGGACGAGGAGGGCGAGAAGCAGGATCTTGGGCCGGCGCAAGGGGTCTCTCTCCTCAGACACTACGGTTCCGGGCCGCCGGTGGATGAGCGGAGAAGCCGAGGAGGGACGACAGGGACAGCAGGGACTTCAGGGACAGCAGGGAAAAACGCTCTGGACACCGCATTGCCAGCCTTGTCATGCCTGCAGTCTCTGATGTCCCTGGAGTCCCTATTGTCCCTTGTCGGTTTTCCTTCCTAGATCAGCCTCCCGAGCGGGCCCAGATCGAGGTTCAGCTCCTCGGGCGTGAGCCCAAAGCGGCCGGCGATCTCATGGAGAGTCTCTTCGAGCCGCATCAGGGCGAGGCCGACGTTCTCGGTCTCCTCCTCGGTGAGGGTACCCGCCTCCATCCGGCGGATGGCCTGCTTCTCCATCAGCTTGCGCAGGAACTCGACGAGAGCGAGGACGAGCCGGGCGACCGACTTCTGCACCTCCTCGGGGTCGGCGTTCCAGCGCGGGGCCATGGCCGCAGCCTGCCGCTCGATCTCGGCGCGCAGGGCGTCCAGCTCCTCGATCTCCAGATGGATCTCGTCGCGCTGGCTCAAGGCGCGGCCTCCGAGGCGAAGGCGTAGGGAGGCCAGGGGCCGGTCACGGCGACCCGGCGATCGCCGATCCGCTCCCGGGCCGCTTCCAGGGTGGCGAGATAAGCGCCGGTCTGATCGCGGGGGACGAGGTGGTAGGCGGTGCCGAGCAGCGGTCCGGCGGCCTCGTGCCGCTCGATCCGCTCTGCGCGCAGCAGGGGACGCAGGGCCTCGCGCAGCGGCTCGATCTCGGGGAGCGAGCGCGTCCGCTCGGCCTCCCGCCGCCGGGCGGCGAGATAGCTGGTCCCGGGGCCACCGGTGGGAGCGGCTGTGGGTTCCGGAAGCGGCTCCGGCTCGCCGAAGACCCGCAGGGTCATCTGCACGCAGCCGCGGACGAGCTCGAGGGCGGTGGCCATTTCGCGCTCGCGGGCGGCGAGCTGGCCGGCCAGAGCGGATTCGTTCGCGAAGGCCTCGCCGAAACGGGCGGGGAGGATGGCGCCGCAGCCCTCGGCGAGCCGGCGCACCACGGCATCCTGTTGCTCGAGGATGGCGCGCTCCGGCCGGGGCCGCTCGGGGATCTCGCCGACCACGGCCGCCAGTCCGCCGTGAGGAAGGAGCCGGAGCGGCTCGCCCGCGATTCCCTGTCCCAGCGGGCCGGCGGGCCCGGCGTCCACCAGCGCGTAGAGATACAAGGTCACTCCTCCGGTCCCTTGGGGAGAATCCGGTCGGCGGCGCAGAGGAGGGCAGTGAGGCGGAGGTAGATCAGGTCCACTCCGGCGAGGCCGATGACCACCTCGCCGGTGAGCACCAGCCCCTTGTTGAGCAGGTGATCGACGGTGTCGAGCAGGGAGGCGTCGGTGCGCTCGATCAGCTCCAGGCTCTTGCTCATCTTCATCCCTCCCCGGGGGCCTCCGCGATGAAGTTGTAGGGGGGCCAGGGGCCGGTCAGGGTGACGTCGCAGGCCCGCGGGGCGAGGCGGGCTGCGCACCGCTCGACGATCGCCTCGAAATCTGCGCTCCGCTCGCGGGGAACGAGGAAGGCGGCGTCGAGCAGCAGCCGGCCGCCGGATTCCGGCGCTGCCACCGGCTCGCGCCGGACGGCTTCGGAAGCCCCTTCCGCCAGCTCGGCGAAGACGGCGTCCATCTCGGAACGGAGGCGGCCGGCGAGCTCGCGGGAGGCGTCCTGCTCCAGCTTCTTGCGCAGCAGGAAGGCGGTGCCCGCGCTCCGACCGCCAGCCGTCTCGCGCGCCTCGGCGGCGAGCACCTCGCGGGCGCGGGCGTCGTCGAGCCGCACCCGCACCCCCCACTCGACCTGGCCGTCCACGCGGTCGAGCACGCGGTCGAGCCGCGCGCGGCTCTCGTGGACGTGGGCCGCCGCCCGCTCGTCCGAGGCGAACAGGGTGAAGAGCTTCATCGGCAGGACGGCCCCCGTACCCGAGAAGTGCTCGACGACCGCCTCGTGAGCGAGCGCGCGGTCGGAGACCCAGGAGAGGTCGGAGAGCCGACGCTGGATCTCTTCGCTGCCATAGTCCGGGAGCGGCGCGCTGGCGGCGATCAGCCAGAGGCCGTCCCCGACCTCCAGGGCCCGGAGCGGCGAGAGGCCGGAGAGCCCCGGAGGAGCGCCTGTCAACGAGGGTTCCCGGGGTGCGCGCACCAGGCAGTAGAGATAGGTGGCTTCGCTCATCCGGTGAACGTCTCCCAGCTCCGGACCCATGCGGCGAGCTCGGCGACGCCGCGGGGCGGAGGGAACGTGGCAGGGGCCCTGATCATAGCGCACCGGCCGAAACCTCGCGGCCGGCGGAATTCGTCCGCAGGCATGGCGTTGACCACTACCGCCGGCACCGCGATGCCGAGCCGGCTGAGCGAGCGCAGCAGGCGGACCGTCTCGCGGCGGGGGAGCTCGGCGGCCCGCGTCACCGCCACGAAGCGGGCGCGAGCCGGATCGTGCAGCAGGGCCTCCAGACGCTTGAGGCTGCGCGAGAGCTCGACCAGCTCGCGGGCGAGGTCCCCAAGCCCCACGGCCTCGCGATACTTGAGCAGGAGGGAGAGGAGGTAGTGGTCCCAGGAGAGGGCCAGCTCAGGCATCTCCAGCAGCCGCAGGGCATGACCCGTAGGGGCCGTGTCCACCACGACCAGGTCGTAGGCCGGCTTTTCGCCATCGCCCAAAACCGCATCGAGAAGAGAGGAGACGGCGATCAGCTCGTCGATCCCCGGAGGGGTGAGGTCGAGCAGGTCCTGGACCCCACCGCTGTCCGGAGCAAAGGCCCCCGCAGCCTCGTCGATCCTCTCCCTATGGCGCGCCCGCCATCGCGCGAATCCCTGGCCGGCGTCCAGCTCCCGCGCGCGCAATCCCTCCGGCGCGCCCGGCACGGCCCGTTCGTCGTCCCCGAGCGGCACCGCCAGCACGTCCGCCACGGAATGGGCCGGATCGGTCGAGATCAGCAGCACCCGCGCCGCCGGCCGCCGCTCGGCCAGAGCCAAGGCCACCGCCGCCGAGCAGGTCGTCTTGCCCACACCGCCCTTGCCGCCGAAAAACAGCAGCTGGACGCCTGTGGGGGCGATCGCATTGAGCCAACGGAGGTCCGTGGTCGCCCGGGATCGTCCCGCCCGGGATTGAAATCCCGGGCTACCTACAGTCGCCCCTACCCGGGGCTCGGCAAGATTTGGAAGTCCCGGACGGGACGGCCGTAGGTAGCCCGGGATTTCAATCCCGGGCGGGGCGCCGATCAGTCCCTTCCCCACCCGTCGCAAGGCCGTCCTCCCTATCGGCTCCTTCTCCTCCTCCTCCGTCAAGAACCGCAACGTCCGCTCTACCAAAGCCGTCCGGATCTCCGCGATCACCTCTCTGTCCCGCGGCATCACCCGATTGACGATCACCTCCCGCACCGGAATACCTTCCCGATCCAAAACCGCCAGCGCGTCCCGGGTCTCCTCCAGGGACAGGATCTCCGGCAGCATCACCCAGAAGACGTGGCAGCGCTCGGGATCGCGCAGCCGCTCCTCGATCTCCCGTCCCTGAGCTTCGAGATCGGCAACCAGGGCGTCGCTCGCGTCGGGCCGCCAGACGCCGCCGAAGCGCTCGGCCATCCAGCGGTGGCGCTCCTGGAGACGGTCGAGGACGCCTGCGAAGCGACGGAGCGCTTCCGGCATGGCCAGCAGGCGCAGGGTGTGGGCCGTGGGGGCGGCATCCACGACCACTTCGTCGCAGGCGGTCTGCCGGGCGAGCCGGGCGACCTCCAGCCAGGCCATCAGCTCGTCGGCGCCGGGGAGGGAGAGGGAGAGGAAGCGGTCGACGTCGCCGGCGTCCAGATAGGTGCCCCGCGCGGCGATCTCCCGCAGGGGCTCGCGGTGCTCGGCCATCCAGCGGGCGAGGGCCGGGCCGGCGGCCAGCTCGGCGGCCAGCAGGGTGCCGCGGCGGGTCGGAATGACGGTGGGCTCGGCCGTGAGCGCCATCCGCAGGGCATCGCCCAGCGAAGGGGCGGGATCGGTGGAGACGGCGAGGACGCGGCGGCCGGATTCCGCGGCGGCGAGGGCGGCGGCGGCGGCGCAGGTCGTCTTGCCGACGCCTCCTTTGCCGCCGAAGAGGCGCAATCTATTCCCCGTCTTCGTTTCCCCGGAACGTCACATCCACCTCGAAGCCGCCGCCCAGCGACATGGCGCCGCTCGACTCGCCCCGTTTGGCGTCGCGGATCTCGCGCAGGCGGGCGAGGATCTCGCGCTCCATCACCACGAACTCCTCCTCGTCCATCTCCCCCAGCTCGACCCGCATCTGGGCGGCGAGCAGCTCCTCGCGCAGCGACGTCTCGTCGTTCATCTCCTCGTCGACGGCCGAGGCGACCTTGTCGAGGACGAACTTGATGCCGCCGATGAGGAGGCTGTCGAGGATGATCATGCGCGGGATCGGCTACTCCGCTTCGGAGGCGCGCTCCAGCTTGAGGCGGATGTTGACGAAGTTGTAAGGCGGCCAGGGGCCGGTGTACTTGAAGATCAGGTTCTCGTAGCGCGCGTCGATCTCCTTCACCTTGGCGTCGAAGTCGGGCTCGCGGTCGCGGGCCACGAGGAAGGCGCCGTTGAGGATCATCTTGTCGCCGATCGGCTTGTTGGTGCGCGAGGCGACGCAGACGCTGCTCAGGGTGTCGATGATCTCCGAAACCAGCTTCTCCGAGCGCTCCTGGAGGAGCGAATCAACGAGCCGGCCGTATTGCATGCGGGCGAAGTAGGTCGAGCCCTTCTGGTGCGAGATCTCCTGGCGCAGGAGGCGGAGGTTCTCGTCGTCCTTCTCGATCTCGCGGATGATCGTCTCCGGCTCCCACAGCACCTTGAGACCGAACTCCAGCTTGTCCTGCATCTTGACCAGCACGTCGCGGAAGGCCTCATAGGCGCTGCGCAGCAGCTCGACGATGTCCTCGGAGGTCTTGAACACCGTGCTGAAGGACATCGGGATCACCGTGAAGTCGCGCATCACGACCTCGTTGACCCGCTCGTGGGCGAGCACGTTCTCGCGCGTGGGATCGTAGACCTCCAGCGGCGTGTCGGAGACCACGGCGGCGATGTCCTTGTAGTTGACCGTGTGCACCTCGGCGGGCTCGCTGCCGATGCCGATCGGTCCGAAGCGGCAGGGATCGTTCGTGTGGATGATGCAGTAGACGTACTTGCCGCTGCGCCCCCCCGGGCGGACCGCCGGCTCCGGAAAGGCGAGCAGGTCCGAGATCGGACCCGGCGTGGACCGCAGCTCCGGCTCGCGAGAAACGGCCTCCGCGGCGCGCGCTGGAGCCGTTTTCTTGGCCTTCCCGGCCGCCGGAGCTTTCTTGGCTCCCGGAGCCTTCTTCTTGGCGGCAGCCTTCTTGGCGACCACCTGCTTGGCGGCGGCGGGAGGAGCGGCCGTGGCCTTCTTGGCGGGCCTTACGGCAGCGGCTTGCTTCTCGGCCGTTTTTCCAGCCTTGGGGGCAGGCTTCTTCCGGGCGGCGGTCTTGTCGGCTTTGGCCATAGGGGTCGTTGCTCTCCTAGGTCGTCCTCGCCTCGAGTTGGCGGCGGACCTCCTGCTCGAGGTCCTTGGGAAGACACGGCTTGGTGACGACGGCGTTGCAGCCCACCTCGCGGGCCTTGTCGTGGGCGGCGGCGAGCGCGTGGGCGGTCAGGGCGATGACCGGGATCTCCCGGGTGCGGTCGTCCTGCTTCAACCGCCGGGTGGCTTCCCAGCCGTCGATCCCGGGCAGCGAGAGGTCCATCAGGATGACGTCCGGCCGCAGCTCGAACGCCTTCTCCAGAGCCTCCAGACCGTCGGCGGCAGTGGCGACACGAAAGCCGCGGAACTCCAGATACTCGGCGAAAATCTCGCGGCCGTGATCGACGTCGTCGACCACCAGCACGAGCGGGGCTTGCGCAGTCTCTCCGCGGGTCATGCCGTCCTCGGCTTGCAGGGTAGATAAAGAGTGAACGTGGACCCCTCGCCAAGCTTGCTGACCAGGGTGATGCGGCCATCGAGGATGTGGGCGAGGCGGCGGCAGATCGACAATCCCAGCCCGGTGCCCCCCTGGCGGCGGGCATAGGAGCTGTTGGCCTGCTCGAAAGCCTCGAAGATCGTCTTCTGGTTGTCTTCCGCAATGCCGATGCCGGTGTCGGTGACGGCGATCGTGATCTCGTCCTCCTCCCGCTCGTGGTCGAGGCGGATGGCGACCGACCCTTCGGGGGTGAACTTCAGGGCGTTCGACAGCAGGTTGAGCACGATCTGCTTGACCTTCTGGCGGTCGGTCTCGATCTCCGGCAGGTCGGGCGACAGGGCGCGCTGCACTGCCAGCCGGGTGCCGGCGATCACCGGCTCGACCTCGGTCATCACCTCGTCGATCAGCTCGGGCAGGCGGACCCGCTCGATCTGCACCGGCATCTTGCCCGATTCGATGCGGGCGATGTCGAGCAAATCATTGATGACGGCGAGCAGGTGGCGGGCGTTGGCGTCGATCCGCCCCATCTTGTCGACCTGCGGCCGGGTCATCTCCCCGGAGACCCCCTCCAGCAACAGGTGGGTATAGCCCATGATGGCGTTGAGCGGGGTGCGCAGCTCGTGGGAGACGTTGGCGAGGAACTGCGACTTGGCCGCCGAGGCCTGCTCGAGCTGGAAGGCCTGGCGGCGCAGCAGCTCGTTCTGATCGGCGAGCTCGGCCGTGGCCTCGCGGACCCGCTCGCGCAGCTCCTCCGAGTGGCGCGTCACCTGCTCGTAGAGGCGGGCCTTCTCCTCCGCCTCGGTGAGGTCGTGGAGGATGGTGACGATCGCCGTCTCCTCGCCGTGCTTGGAGGCCACCTTGCCCGAGATCGCCTCGACTGGAACGGTCGCCCCGGTCTGCGGATCGATCAGGCTCAGCTTGCGGCGCCAGTGCCGCTCCTGGCCGGCGTGGAGGCTGGAGACGAACAGGCTGGAGACGAACGAGGTGAACACCGCGTCGTTGGTCCGCACGCGCCGCTCCGTCTCCACGTTGCGCCTGGCCGACGGGAAGGTGAACATGCGCTCGGCGGGGGGGTTCATGCGCGCGATGTTCCCCTCCGCGTCGGTGACCAGGATCGGGTCGAGCACCGAGTTGAGGATGAGGTCGAGCCGGTCGCGCTCGGCGCGGGTCGCGGCCTCGGCCACCCGCAGCCGGCGGTAGTTCTCCTCGATCTCCTCGGTGGCCCGCCGCAGGTCGGTGACGTTGCGCAGCACCGAGACCACCCCGGTCTCGCCGAGGCGGATCGGCACCGGCGTGCTCAGCACCTCGAACAGCAGGTCCCGCCCCTCCGACGGGTCCACCAGCAGCAGCTCCCGGCGGGTGGGGCCGCTCTCGGCCGCGTTGGTGAACAGCGAGGCCGAGAAGAGCATGTTGTTCAGAGCCACCGCGCGGCGCCACCCCTCGCGCTTGTCCTCACCGGCGGTGAGCAGCATCTCGGCGCCCGCATTGGCCACCAGGATGCGGCCGTCGACGTCGGTCAGCAGGATGGGATCGGTGACGGCGTTGATGATCGAGAACAGCCAGCTGCGCTCCCGTTTGTGCCGTCGTTCCTCCGCCTGCGCCCGGCGGTACCAGAGCGAGGCCAGGCGGACCCCCAGCAGCTCGGCGACCCAGAGGACATCGTCCGAGAGGGGGGCGTCCTCCAGGCCCGTGAGCAGGAGCATACCGGGGCCGATCTCCTCTTCCGAACGGCCGAGCGGCACGGCGTGAAAGGAGAGGTTGCCCAGCGGGGTCTCGACGGCGCGCAGCAGCGGCTGGCTGGAGTCGTGAAAGACGACCGGCTCGCCGCCGGAGAGGGCGACCACCAGCGGATGGGTGCGGTCTGCGAGGTCGAGATTGAAGGCGTCCACCGAGGCGAGGGACACGCCGATGCCGGTCAGACCGACCAGGCGGCCGGTCTCGCTGTCCGCCACCGCGCAGACGGCGCGCTGCACCCCGGCATGCCGCACCAGCCAGCGCAGGGCCACCACCGTGCATGGCCGGGCCTCCTCCTCGGCGAGGAGAGCCTCGACCAGCGCAAGCTTGGCTTTTGCGCTGATGCCGCTCCCCCCCCGCGGACGGGGGGTGGAGAGCGGGTCCAGGTGCGCCATGCTGACCACCTACACGCCCTTCATTCTTTGGTCGAAACGCGGGTCCGGCGGGCCGGGGCCACCGCCTCCTCGCGGGCCATCGAGGCGGCGAGTTGGGCGCGGAGGGAGGCATTCTCGGCCAGGAGATCCTCGGACGTCCGGGTCTCCAGCGCCGACGGACGCGACACCGAGGGCACGTTCGAGACCGCCTCCGAATACTTGATGTAGGTGTCGATGGATGCCACCACCACGCGCGCCTCGACGGTGAGCAGGTCGATGCCCACCAGCGAGACGCGGACCCAGGCATCGATCACGATGCCTTTGTCGAGGACCCGGTCCAGGACGTCGATGAGACTGGTGCCACCGGAAGCTCGTTCAACCGGCATGTTTATTTACCCCCTGAGTTCTTCTTCTGGGATCGCGGGGCACGCGCCCGCGGCGCCGGGCGCTCCGGCTCCACCGCGAGAGCTGCGACGCGCTTTTCCAACGCCCGCACCTGCTCTCGCAATACGTCGTTTTCGACCGTCAACCGCCGGGCGGCCACGGAGAGGTTGGGATCCTGGCGCCACCAATCCAGGCCGATCTGCTCCGCCTTGTCGATCGAGCAGACCAGCAGGCGGATGCGGATGGTGAGCAGCTCCACCTCCGCCAGGGAGACCCGGATGTCGCCGGCGATGACCAGACCCTTGTCCAGGACGCGGTCGAGGACGTCCACCAGTCCCGTTGAGCGGCGGTAGGTCGGTTCAATGGAGGAAGTCATTGCTCGTTCTGACGGCGAAGATTGAATCCTTGAGGCGCTGATCCTAGCCGACTATGGTCCCCGATTCAATGCAAGACCGCTGCCCCGAGCTGGTACCATGGGCGCCGCTCGACGCGAGGAGGACACGCATGGACGGAAACCGGTTGGCCCGCAAGGTCGGAACGTTGTCAGCCCTGCTGCTCGCGGCCGCTCTCTCCACCCTGCGGGGGGTGGAGAGGAGTGGCGATCTTGCCGCGGTGCGGACCCTCTTCGAGAAAAATCTGCAAGCGATCCGCGACAAGGACAAGGACGCCTACCTCTCCTGCTATCTCGGCTCGGAGCGCCTGGCCCGTACCGGCCCGGAGGGGTTCGAGCTCGGCTATGACAAGCTCGCCGCCTCCGCCGGAAAGGGGTGGCCCGACCACATCGCGGCCGACGACCTCCACCTGACCCCCATCCAGCCCGGGGTGGTCTACGGCACCTACCGTTATCGTGTCCGCTATGGTGGGCGGGAGGACGCCGGTCTCTCCGAGCGGCTGTTCGTCAAGACTCCCAAGGGGTGGAAGATCGCCGTCTCCACCGCCTTCTCCCACCTCCCCGGCGTGCCGCCCCCGCCCCGGGCCCTGACCGGCGCCACGCTGGTGGACGGCACCGGCGCTACGCCGGTGCGCGACGCGGTGGTGATCCTCCGGGAGGGCAAGATCGACTGCGCCGGTCCGCGCGCCGTCTGTCCGGTCCCCTCCGGCGTGGACGTGACCGATCTCGCCGGCCTCTGGATCACCCCCGGGGTCGTCGATGCCCACGTCCACTTCTCCCAGACCGGCTGGGCCGACGGCCGCCCGGACTCCATCGACCTGCGCGACCGCCACCCTTACGAGAAGACCATCGCGGACCTGGCGAGCCATCCCGAGCGCTTCGGCCGGACCTATCTCTGCTCCGGGGTGACCGGGGTGTTCGACGTCGGCGGCTACGCCTGGACCCTGCTTTCCAGCACAGTGGGATCCGAAGCTTGGAATTCACGTGACTTGAAGTCGCGGC
>JADMIO011429253.1_pt1 | contig 55901 bp, 57 predicted proteins | sample 8958161 | NCBI WGS metagenome assembly JADMIO01 (sample SAMN16585339, study PRJNA669376) | soil metagenome | isolation source: Crop rotation soil | place: USA: Cullars Rotation, Alabama | collected 2011
GCGCAATCCCGCCAGCAGGTCGCTGCGGTCGGGGGTGCTGTTCATCAAGAGAAAATCCGGGAGCGGCAGCAGGCGGTCGACATAGCCCTGGCCGCCGGCCCGGCTGACCGCGCGGCCGGTCTTGGGGCTGACGAAGGCGAGATCCTCGGTGTCGCCGGTGACCGCGCAGTTCGAGAGGTCGAGGCCGAAACCGAGCGCCGTCAACAGCGCCAACTCCCAGCGCACGTAATCGGCGGGCCAGTTGGGATCGTCGCCGGTGATGGCGGTGATCAGGGTCGTGGTGGCCTGATACACATCCTCATGCGGCTCGCGCTCGGGCAGCACGACATCGGCGACGGCGCAGGCGGCGGAAAGACCGGCGAGCTTCAAGGGATCGTCCAGCAGCACGGCGGAGACGGCGCCGACCGGCTCGGCGGTGAAGTTGCCGAGCTGCTCCTCGAGGCGCGCGCGCCAGGTGACCTTGAGATGATTGCCGATCTCCAGCATCGGCCGCTGCCGCCGCGAGGTGCCGCCCTTGACCAGCCCCAGATGCCGCCCGTGCTCGCGCGTCAGCACCGACAGCACGGCATTCGCCTCGCCATGGCGGCGGGCGCTGAGCACGATCGCGTCGTCGGTGAAGTCCATGCGTGAGAGATAGCAAAGGCCGGCGCGGCTGGCGAGAACTCACCGCGCGCTGCACTTTACCCCTGGTTGCAGCAGAGTTGCACTTAAACTAGCCTCGCTGGCTATGACCGCTCCCGAACCCTCGTCGCCTCAACCGCGCACCCCTTTTGAGAGCTCGGACGCGCGCAACATCTGGATTGTGCTCGGTGTCTACATCGCCGGCGCGGTCGCGATATCGTTGTTGAACCGATATCCGGTGGACTGGGACCGCGGGCGCGGAAGCTTCATCCTGCTCGGTCCGTACGGCTTGCTGACCGACGCCGTCTCCACCAACACCTGGAACATCGCGTTTCCGTTCCTCGTGGTCTCGGTGATCTTCCTGGCCTTGCTGCTTCCTGCCGTGTCCATGCGGAGCGGGTGCTTGCAGTTTTGGATTGGAATCGCCGCCGCGATGTTTTGGCTGTTCTGCGGTTTCATCGTGGACGTCTTTCTGCACGTCAGATGGTGATTTCACCCGGCAGAAGGGTCAGTTGACCGTCGCCTTCGGCTGCTGCTGCAGGCGGTGCACCAGCATGGCGCCCGCCTTCACCAGCGGTCCGCCGACGGGGTCGCGGGCGATCGCGGCGAAGGGGCCTTCGCCGAAGCAGAGGCCGATCGGGGTCAGCAGATTGAGACGGACGTTGCCCTTCTCCGGCGGCGGCAGGCGCTTCTCGTTCCAGGGGCCGATCTTGGGCAGGATGGCACCGGCGGCATCGAGCACCGCGCCGATCTCCTCCTCGAGCTTCGGGTCTTCCGGCGGCCAGGTCGTCACCGCACCGTCATGATCGAGATAGAGCGCGGAGCCGTCGGCATAGACCGCGAGGATGTCATGCCCGTCGTCGCCGTGATCGGCATGGGCCTCGACGATGACGCCGAGAATTTCACGCTCGCCGGCACGGCCTTCGGGGCAGTTCAGCTCGCGCAAGGCGTTCCAGGCCTGCAGATATTGCCGGCTCTCGAGATCCGGCATCCGGGTGATCTCGACCAGCGCCCGGCAGGCCTGCGCGATCTGCCCGGCCGCGCGGGCCTCGGCCGCGCGGCCGAAAGTAGTCCAGGGCTCGCCCTGCAGTTTGTTGCCTTGCTGCGCCCAATCGGTAAGCGGCAGGTCGCCGAACAATGTGTCGTAGAAAGCGCGTGTCTGCACTTGGCCCAACTCCTCTCGTCCAATCCGGGCAAGATAACCGGTCTTCGGCAAGGTGGAAGATGGGATTTAGGCCAGGATGTCGACAGCCGTCACGCGGCCTTCGCCCGGGCTCAACTTGGCTTGGCTGCCACCGGCCCCGGTTTCGTTGCCGGTGCTCTGGCCTCCATTGCTCTCCGCGGCGGAGAATTTCGGCGGTGTGGTCTCGATCTTGGTGTGGCCGTCGGCATAGGTGATGATGGTCTCGGTCGAGCCGTCGTCCTTGGTCCGCGTGACCCGGCTGATCACGACAGTGGAATCCTTGGATTCCGGCACCCGCGCCCGCGCCGCGCCCGAGGGTTCCTCGGCGCGGTTGATCGCCTGGGTGTTCGCGGTGCCCGATACGCCACCAATGGCTTCAATCGCCATGATCAGCCTCCGTCCGGCGGGTCCCCACTATATAGGTACGCCGGGGCCGGATGTCAGGATGCCGGATCGACGATGATCTTGGCCACCATCCCGTCATCTTCGTGGTGGGTGCAGAAATAGGTGTAGGTGCCGGGCTGGGTGAAGACCTGGGTGTAGACCTGGCCCGGGGCGATATCGCCCGAGTTGAACGGCGCGGCGCCGGCCGGTTCCGAGGCGTCCTTGGCGTCCATGGCCAGTTTCGGATCGTCGGTCACCGAATGGGTGATCAGGGCGGTGTTGCGGAATTCCACGCTCTCGCCGGCTTTGATGTGGACCACGGTCGGGTCGAAGCTGCCGAAGCCCATCGTGACATTGGTGGCATTCGGAGCGGTCGGGCCGTGGGCCGGCCCGCTGAGGCCGCAACCGGCCAGGAGCAGCGCCGGGAGGGCGAAACAGACAATGCGGGAAACAGAGGCTGGGCGGGAAACAGAGGCTGGGCGGGAAACGGATGTTTGGAAAATCGACGCGGGGAGAGTCATGGGTTGAAACCTTCTCGAAAAACGCCTCCGCCGCTGCAAGAGATAGGCCTCGCGACGACCGCGGGCTCGTCACGACTGCGTGAGGCGCTTTTCGGGAAGCCGCTTAATCGAGCGCCGACATCAGTCGTTTTTCGGCAGCGGCGGCGGCACGCCGTTGGCGTCGAGCATGGCAAGGATGTTGCAGGATTCCTTCCAGCAGATCTTGGCCGGCAGTTCGAGGTAGTGCCGCGCCTTGACGAAATTCTTCCGCACACCGGTGCCGTAGAGGTAGAGCAGCGCCAGTTCATAGGACGCGGATTCCTGCGTGTTCGGGGAAAATTCGCGACGCATCCAGTAACAGCAGCGGAATCCGGCGCGATCCAGCCGGTACACACGGAGGAACCGCTCATCCATCTTGGTTTGGTCGGCCGCCTTGGCGTACCAGTAGGCCGCCTTCCCGGCGTCGCGGGGTGCCAGTTCGCCTTGATTGAACAGGTCGCCGAGCCATGCCTGTGCCTGGAGGTTGCCGCGATCGGCGGCGCTGGTCAGCCATTTCACGATCTCGACGGGGCGGCCGCCGTTCTGCCAGAGGTGAACGCCCAGCCGCGCCTCAGCCTCGACATACCCCTGCTCGGCGGCGAGGCGGAAGTATCGTCCCGCCTCGGCCGTCTCCGAGACCCAGTACATTTGCTCGCCGTAGCGATGCTGCGCCTCGGCGTCACCGCCGTCGGCGAGCCGCTTCAGGAGCGCCAGCCGGTCGCGATACTCCTCATCCTGCTTGCCGGGACCGAGGTTGCGCGCATAGATCAGCTGGGCGATCGGGTCGCCCTCCTCGCGCGCGTGCTGGTACCATTGCTGATCCATCGCGGGTGCCGTGCGCGATGAATCGTAGAACATCATGCCGAGGTTATAGCGCGCCGCCGGCAGGCCGGCCGAGGCCGCCGCCCGATAGTAGCGGCTGACGTCGCGAAACCACTTGTTCTTCTCGGCGGGATCCTCGGCGATGTAGCGATTGTTATCGATCAGCACCGCATAGTTGTTGCGGGCCAGCGGGTCACCCTCGCGCGCCAGTCCGCGGTAGATCCAGCGCGCCGGACCGATAATGCCGTTGACCGCCAGCCGATAGGCGATCTCATGCCGGACCGGCTGCGCCTTCCAGACGACCGTTCCCACGGCGACGATCGCGAGCGCAACGATCAGCATGCGCGCGCGACCGGAGGTCAACATTGCGGGGTCAGGCGTCGAAGTCGAGGCCGAGAGCGCGGAAGCGCTCGGGGTCGTCGCCCCAGTTCTCGCGGACCTTCACGAACAGGAAGAGATGGACCTTGCGTTCCATCATCTCTTCCATCTCGCGCTGCGCGGCCTCGCGGACCTCTTTGATCCGCGAGCCGCCCTTGCCCACCACGATCGCCTTCTGGCTGTCGCGGACGACGAAGATGGTCTGCTGGATCTTGGCGCTGCCATCGTTGAATTCCTCCCAGGAATCCGTCTCGACGGTGAGCGCATAAGGCAGTTCCTGCTGCAGCTGGCGGAACAGCTGCTCACGGGTGATCTCGGCGGCAAGGCTGCGCATCGGCGCGTCGGTCACCTGGTCGTCCGGATAATGATGCGGGCCTTCCGGCAGGCGCTGGGCGAGGGTGGTCATGAGGTCATCGACCCCATCGCCGGTCTCGGCCGAGATCATGAAGATGTCGGTGAAGACGCCTTCGGCGTTGAGCTCTGCGGTCAGGCTGAGCAGCTTCTCGCGCTTCACGAGGTCGATCTTGTTGAGCGCAAGAATGGCGGTGCGCTTCTGCTGCTTCAGCCCGGCGATGATGTTGCGGGTCTCGTCCTCGATGCCTTTGCGCGCGGCATCGACGATCAGCACCACCGCATCGGCATCGGCGGCCCCGCCCCAGGCGGCGGCCACCATCGCGCGATCCAGGCGCCGGCGCGGCGCGAAGATGCCGGGCGTGTCGATCAGCACGATCTGCGTCGCACCCTCGGTGACGATGCCGAGCACGCGGCTGCGCGTGGTCTGCACCTTGGGGCTGACGATCGAGACCTTCTGGCCGACCGCGCGGTTGACCAGCGTCGACTTGCCGGCATTGGGCGCGCCGAGGATGGCGACGAAGCCGCAGCGACTTGCCGGACCGCTGGCCGGGGGTGACGTTGCTTCGCTCATGCGCTCACCCGGTCCATCAAAGTTTTGGCGGCGGCCTGTTCCGCCGCGCGTTTCGAGCGACCTCGCGCCGAGGCGGGCGCGTGGCCGGCAACCGTCACCTCGACCTCGAAGACCGGATCGTGCGGCGGGCCTTCGCTCTTCACGACGATGTAGAGCGGCAGGGCCAGACCCGCGGCCTGGGCCCATTCCTGCAAGGCGGTCTTGGCGTCCTGCGGCGGCTTCGCCTCGGCATCCATCTTCGGCCGCCAATACCGTTCGACGAAGATCCGCGCGGCTTCGAGACCGCCGTCGAGATAGATGGCGCCCATCAGCGCCTCGCAGGCATCGGCGAGGATGGCCGGATTGGCGCGCCCGCCGCCCTCTTCCTCGCCGCGTGAGATGGTGAGGTAGCGGCCGAGCGCGATCTCACGCGCGACCGCGTCGAGGCTGTCCTGTTTCACCAGCGCCGCGAGCCGGCGCGCCAGCGCGCCTTCATCCTCGTCGGGAAAAGCGCGGAACAGCATCTCGGCGACGACGATGCCGAGCACGCGGTCGCCGAGGAATTCCAGGCGCTGGTTGTCGGCGGCGCGGCCGGTCTTTTCCGAGGGCTTCTTGCGCAGCTTGCCGCGGCCGGTCGAGACCGCGCTCGGATGCAGGAGCGCCACCCGCAGCAGCTCCGGATCCTTGAATTCGTAGTCCAGTGCCGCCATCAAGTCGCGCAGATCCGGTGCGGTCTCGCGTTTGGCGGTGGTCGCCGCTGCTTCTTTCAAACCCTTTGGCATCTCCAACCGACTGCCGAAACTCAGTCGATGAAGTTCAGGAGACGTTGCCAGCGGAGCGCGGTCACCCAGGTGATCGGGTTGCTGAGCTTGAACGTGTCGTCGTAGGACCAGAACAGGATCTTGGCCGGTCCGATCAGATTCTGCGCCGGCACGAAGCCGACCTTGTCGAGCAGGGCGGCGTCGGTGATCTCCGTGGACTGGATCTTCTTCAGCATTTCTTCCGGCGGGAGGTCTTCGTAATAGGCCTTCTCCCAGGCGCCAGGCCGGCTGTCGTTCGAGTTGTCGCGGTTGTCGCCCATCATGAAGAAGTCGCCCTGAGGCACGACGTAGACCGGCGTGTTGTCGTAGCGGCCGGTATCGCCCTGGGTCTCGATGATTTGATGCGTGACGCCGCCGGGCAGCGTCTCCATGTATTGCGCGACCGGACGGCCGACCTGGTCGTCGGGCGTCGTGTACGGGAAGTCGGCGATGCGCTCGCGCTTCACCGCCTCGTCGTTGATGTAGAGCACGCCCTGCTTCATCTGAATGCGGTCGCCGGGCAGGCCGATCACGCGCTTGATGAAATCGGTGTCGGGATCGCCGGGCGGACGGAACACAACAACATCGCCGCGCTTCGGCGCGCCGGCCCAGACCCGGCCTTCGAACGGCGCCAAGCCCCAGGGGAAGGAGTACTTGCTGTAGCCGTAGGCAGTCTTCGAGACGAAGAGGTAGTCGCCGATCAGCAAGGTCGGGATCATCGATCCCGAAGGGATGTTGAAGGGCTCGAAGGCGAAGGTGCGGACGCCGATGGCGATGACGATGGCCCAGAACAGGGTCTTGGCGAGTTCCCAGGTCTCACGGAGACTGCCGGACTCAGGTTTCGCCATAACTTGTTGTTTCCGTTCCGGTTTTTCCATGCGCCGAGGGCTCCTGGGCGGTTCCGGCGGATCAAGCCATTCGACTGGTGGAAAGTCAAGCCGGGCGCCGAAAACCGCCCGGCGACGGGCACAGGGCCGCTTTGACAGGGCTACATGGCTCCGTTAGCGTTCCGGCCGACGGGGATGGAGTCCCCCGGGCGGCGCTCCCGAGCGCATGCCGAACCGCCGCCGCCCTGAACATCTAAAAGGGCGCGGCTGATGGCTCCTACCGGGCGAAGGCGCGGTGGGAGTCTGTCCGAAATTTCCCCACCGGCAATCGTTCGCGTGCGAGATTTTCGCCGCGTTTCCGCGCGGCCGGTGAGAGGAGTTTGAAATGCTCTATGTGATCGTGTTTGTCGGTGCCGGCATCGGCGGGATGCTGCGGCATGGCGTGAACGGGTTGGGCTTGCGGCTGGCCGGGCCGGATTTTCCGGTCGCGACCATGGCCATCAACATCGTGGGCTCGCTGGCGATGGGGTTGATCGCCGGCTATTTCGCGTTTCGCGGCGGTGAGGGAATCTTCGGCCCGATGAGCCAGCATTGGCGCCTGTTCCTGACCACCGGCGTGCTCGGCGGCTTCACCACCTTCTCGGCCTTCTCGCTGGATTTCGCGACGCTCTGGGAACGCGGCGCGATGGGTGGGGCGGCGTTCTACTTGCTGGCGTCGGTGGTGGGTTCGCTGGTCGCCGTCTTCGCGGCGCTGGCGGTGGCGAAATCCGTTTGGAGCTGAGGCCTGCCCCTTGGTCCAAATTGCCCCCGTCCCCCGGGTGATGCGAACGTTGCCGATGCTTGATGCCGAACCCATGGGGGAAGAGATGCAGGATTTCCGCAAAGCGTTTCTGTCCGCGACCATCGCGGCTTGCTTGACGGCGCTCGCCCCGCCCGCCTCGGCGCAGATGCTGGCGCCCTGGTTCAAGGACTCCGTCGGCATGAGCGAAGAAGACATGGCGCAGATGAAGGGCGCGCTCAAAGCAGCGGTCGATCAGAAGAAGGCCGGCGCCACGGCGGACTGGACCTCGCCCAGCGGGCGCGCCGGCCATGTCGAGGTGCTGGAGCTGTTCGAGAAGAACGGCATGGAATGTCAGACCGTGAAGCACAGCTTCACCGCCGGCGGCGGCAAGACCTTCACACTGCCGCTGTGCAAGGTCGCGGACGGGAGCTGGAAGATCGCGTTCTGACGGTGGTGCGAGACTTCACACGATGGCAGCCACAGAATAATTCGTCATCCCGGCGCTAGGCGCCGGGATCCACGCCTTGGGGATTCAAGAAGGAAAAGGCGTGGATCCCGGGACACCGCCGCCGTAGGTCGGCTTCGCCTTCGGGTCCCGGGATGACGGTGGAGGGATTGTGAGGCAGTGCGTTACCACCCGATCTGATCGAAGAGATCTTTCCATTCCGGATTCATTGACTCGATAAGCCGCACCTTCCGTGCGCGCGTCCAGTTCTTGATTGTCTTCTCGCGGTAGATCGCAGCTTCAATGCGATCGTGCGGCTCGGCATAGACCAGGAGCTTCAGTCCATATTTCTTAGTGAAACCGGGAACGGCGCCGGTCTTATGCTCCCACGCACGCGCCGCCATCCGCGCCGTCACGCCGACATAGAGCGTTCCATTGCGCTTGTTGGTCACGATGTAGACCCAGCCGGACATGGTGAAATTGTGGCGTGACGACAAAGAACTCGCAAGACGTGTCTTAGTAAGACACCGTCATCCCGGGACTTGGTCCCAGGATAAACGCCTTTCTATCGTGCGGCACCCAAGGCGTGGATCCCGGCGCCTAGCGCCGGGATGACGGAGTTTGGGATCGGACAGTGGAGTTTTAAGCCGGATTGGCCGAGATGATTACGATGACGTAGGCCATCTCTTCCTCGTCCGTAATCGATATGTCGATCTGCGGGACCATGCCGGGCGGGGTGATGGCTTTGAGGCGTTCCAAGGCACCGCCGGTCAGGGCCATGGTTGGCTTGCCGCTCGGCAGGTTCACGACGCCCATGTCCTTCCAGAATATGCCGGCGCGGAAGCCGGTGCCGAGCGCCTTGGAGCAGGCCTCTTTCGCCGCATAGCGCTTGGCGTAGGAGGCGGCGCGGTTGGCGCGGCGGTCGGACTTCTTCTGCTCGACCTCGGTGAAGATCCGCTGGATGAACTTGTCGCCGAAGCGCGCGATGGTCTTCTCGATGCGGCGGATATCGATGATGTCGTTGCCGATGCCGATGATCACAGTTTAGCTCCCCTGGGGGTTACCAGCGGTGATGCACGAGCGGCCGGATGTCGGCGTCGTAGATCTGCTTCACCGCCGCCATCTGCTCCTTCGACAGCGCCGGGAGTTCGCCGGCGGCCACGTTGCTCTCGGCCTGGGCCACGTTCTTGGCGCCGGGGATCGCGACGGTGACGGCGTCGAACATCAGGATCCAGCGCAGCGCGGTCGCGGCCAAGGTGGCGTTGCCGGAAACAATCGGGCGCAGCTTCTCGACTGCCGCCAAGCCCACGTCATAAGGCACGCCGGAGAAGGTCTCGCCGACGTCGAAAGCCTGGCCATGGATGTTGAAGTTGCGGTGATCGTCCTGGGCGAACTTGGTGTCGGGCTTCATCTTGCCGGTCAAGAGGCCGCTGGCCAGCGGCACGCGGGCGATGATGGCGACGTTCTTCTGCTTGGCGAGATCGAACAGTTTCTCGGTCGGCTTCTGCCGCAGCATGTTGAAGATGATCTGGATGCTGACGATCGGGTAGTCCATCGCCTTGATCGCCTCGTCCACGTCCTGGACGCTGACGCCGTAATATTTGAGCTTGCCGGCCTTCACCAGCTTCTCCAGCCCGTCGAACAGCGCGGCGTTGGAGTAGACCGGGGTCGGCGGGCAATGCAGCTGCAACACGTCCAGCGCATCGGTTTCGAGATTCTTCAAGGATAGCTCGACGAAGCCGGTGATCGCCTGGATCGTATAGGCTTCGGCGACATGCGGGCTGAGCTGGCGGCCGGCCTTGGTGGCGACGACGATATCTTTCTTGCCGCCGCGCGCTTTCAGCACTTTGGCGATCAGCTGCTCCGAGCGGCCGCCGCCATAGACATCGGCGGTGTCGATGAAGTTGACGCCGCGGTCGAGCGCCGCGTTCAGCGCCGCCTCGGCGTCCTGGTCGGAGACCTCACCCCAACTCCCGCCGATCGCCCAGGCGCCGAAGCCGATCGGATTGACGTTCCAGCCGGTGCGGCTGAAGGGGCGGTGTTGCATGGTGGGTGCTCCGTATTGCTGCGTGTTCAGAGTTTATAGCGGCGAGAGTCTTTGACCCCTCACCCTAACCCTCTCCCTCAAGGGGAGAGGGATTCGATTGGCTGTGTCACCTGATGGTATTTTAGACTGAAACCATGCACGAAAAGGAAGTCACTGTCACAGGCCGCCGCGAAGAAAACCCCCTCTCCCCTTGAGGGAGAGGCCCCGTCCGCGAATGCGGACATTCGTCCGCGGGGGGTGAGGGGTCGACGGGTTTATCCGCAGAGAGCTTACCCGCGTGCGCGTTCTACCGAGTTGATGTTCGGGGTGGCGCGCAGGGCGGCGATGATGTGGGTGAGGTGTTTGACGTCTTTCACCTCGACGTCGATCAGGATCTCGAAGAAGTCCTGGGAGCGGTTGACGATCTTCAGGTTCATGATGTTGCCGTTGTTCTTGCCGATCACCGTCGTCAGGGAACCCAAGGACCCGAGCTGATTGGCGATCACCACGTTCAGCCTTCCGGTGTGGAAGCTGTCGGTGTCGTCGTTGTCCTTCTCCCAGGAGACATCGATCCAGCGCTCCGGCGTGTCGGCGAAGCCTTCCAGGGTCTCGCAGTCGATGGTGTGGATGGTGACGCCCTTGCCGGTGGTCACGATGCCGACGATGCGGTCGCCGGGCAGCGGGTGGCAGCAGCCGGCAAAATGCACCGCCATGCCCGGGATGAGGCCGCGGATCGGCAGCGCGAAGGCACCGCCCTTCGGCTTCTGGCGCTGACGGCCAATCGGGATGATCTTCTCGGTCGGCGACGCCGGGGTGCGCGAGCCGGGGAAGACCGTGACCATCACTTCGCGCGCGGTGACCAGGCCCTCGCCCACCTGGGCGATCAGGTCATCGGCATCCTCGGATTTGAACTTCTTCAGGACTCCGTCGATCGCCTTGTCGGAATATTCGTAGCCGCCGTGCTGGAATTCCTTCTGCAGCAGCGCGCGGCCCAATTCGATGTACTGGTTGCGCTGCTGGGTGCGGATGAAGCGGCGGATGCAAGCGCGGGCCTTGCCGGTGACGACGAAGCGCTCCCAGGTCGGCGACGGCGTCTGCGCGCGCGAGGTCACGATCTCGACCTGGTCGCCGTTGGTCAGCACGGTCCTTAAGGGAACGATGCGGCCGTTGATCTTGGCGCCGACGCAGCGGTCGCCGATCTCCGAATGGACTGCGTAGGCGAAATCGACCGGGCAGGCGCCGCGCGGCAAGGCGATGAGATCGCCCTTGGGCGAGAAGCAGAACACCTGGTCCTGGAACATCTCGAGCTTGGTGTGCTCGAGGAATTCTTCCGGACCCGAGGCATGTTCCAGGATGTCGAGCAACTCGCGCAGCCAGCGATACTGCCGGCCGTCGATCTTCTCCAGGCCCTGCTTGTAGCCCCAATGCGCGGCGACGCCCATCTCGGCGACCTCATGCATCTGCCGGGTGCGGATCTGCACCTCGATGCGCAAGCGGTGCGGGCCGATGATGCCGGTGTGTAGTGACTGGTAGTCGTTCGGCTTCGGGGTCGAGATGAAATCCTTGAACCGGCCCGGGATCATCGAATAGCTGCTGTGCAGCACGCCGAGCGCCTGGTAGCAGGTCGGCACGTCCTCGACCATGATGCGGAAGGCCATGATGTCGGAGAGCTGCTCGAACTCGACCTGCTTCTTCTGCATCTTGCGCCAGATCGAGTAAGGCGTCTTCTCGCGGCCGGAAACCGTGCAGGCGACGCCCTGCTCTTTCAGCACCTTCTCCAGCTCGGCCACCACCTTCTTGCTGGTGTCGGTGCCCTGCTCGCGCAGGAACTGCAGGCGCTGGGTGATCGACTGATAGGCGTCGGGATTGACCTCGGCGAAGGCCAGATTCTCCAGCTCGTCTTTCAGCTGGTGCATGCCCATGCGCTCGGCCAGCGGCGCATAGATTTCCATGGTCTCGAGCGCGATGCGGCGGCGCTTTTCCGGCGCCTTGATGAAGTGCAGCGTCTGCATGTTGTGCAGACGGTCGGCGAGCTTCACCAGCAGCACGCGGATGTCGTTCGACATCGCCAGCACCAGCTTGCGGAAATTCTCCGCATGCTTGGTGTTGTCGGACTGCAATTCGAGACGCGAGAGCTTGGTGACGCCGTCCACCAGCCGGCCGATCTCAGCCCCGAACAGCTCCTCGATCTCCTCGAGCGTCGCCTCGGTGTCCTCGACCGTGTCGTGCAGGAGACCGGTGACGATCGACGCGGTGTCGAGCTTCAACCGGGTCAGGATCTCGGCGACGCCGAGCGGATGGGAGAAATAGGGATCGCCGGAAGCGCGGGACTGCGAGCCGTGCGCCTTCATCGAAAAAACATAGGCGCGGTTGAGGGTGTCCTCATCCGCGCCTGGATCGTAGGCTTTCACTCGTTCGACCAGCTCGAACTGACGGATCATCGACACTTCAGCACCAAACTCCCGGGTGGGTGTCACCACCCCAGTCAAATCGCCGCCCGCATCCAATTGCGAAACGCCGAGAGTCTGATCCGCTGCACGCCTCGATCGCTTGTAACCTCCAGCTATCGATTCGCCGACAATTGACCCGATCGATCCCAGTGCCTCGCCGAACCGACGAAGCCCGAGAGGCTTACGCCCCTCTTCGCCTCGCTCAGTCCTCCGTGCCTTCGGCCTCGGCGGCATCTTCGAACTCGCCGTCGATCGCCATGTCGGCGTCCTCGGCATCCTCTTCGGAGATCTGGGCCTGCTGCATTTCCGCCAGCATGTCCTCGCCGGCGCCGACGCCGAAACCCTGGCCTTCCTCTTCCGGCTCGTCGTTCTCGACATGCTTCTGCAAGCCGACCACAACGGAGTTCGCCAGATCGTCGGTGTTGACGGTGGAATCGGCGATCTCGCGCAGAGCCACGACCGGGTTCTTGTCGTTGTCGCGCTCCAGGGTCAGCTGCGCACCGGCGGAAATCTCCCGCGCGCGCTGCGCCGCGACCATGACCAGGTCGAAGCGGTTCGGAACTTTCATGACGCAGTCTTCAACTGTAACGCGTGCCATTCGAGACGATCTCCAGAAACCAAGCCAAGTTGTTGTAACGAATATATTGTTTATGAACGCGTGAGTCCAGTTGCGCGGGTGGGATCAGGCCATGCAAGGGGCGCACAGCCCGCATTTCAGGGCTCCAAACGGCGGATCCGCTGGCCTTCCGGCAATGATTCCAACAATTCAGCCACTGTACGGCGGCTGACCGGGTGGCGCCAGTGGGGCGCGATGTCACGGAGCGGCTTCAGCACAAAGGCGCGATCGATGAGGCGCGGATGCGGCAAAACCGGCGAATCCGGCCCTTCGCGCAGCGTCCCGCGGTGGTCCAGTAGGTCGAGGTCCAGCACCCGGGCCTCGTTGCGGACGCTGCGGACCCGACCGAAGGCATTTTCAACCGAATGCAGCAAAGCGAGGGTCGCGGCTGCGTCGCGGTCGGTCGCGACCTCGACCACGGCGTTCAAGTACCAGGGCTGATCGGAAACCGGCACGGGTTCTGATTCGTAGAAGGCCGAACGCGCGATGACGGCGAGGCCCTGCGCCTCCAGCGCGGCGATCGCCGCTTCGAGGGTCTGGCGCGGCGTGCCGTATTCCGGGCTCGGCAGGTTGGCGCCGAGGCCGATATAGACTCCTCGTTTGGCCACGGACCCTATCCAAAATCGCAGTTGAAAAGCCGGACGCGCCTGATTTTACTAGACGCGCGCCGCTCCATAAGACGCGCCGATACTTAAAGCGATTTGCCTGGAAGGACAATTCATATGACGACCCGGTTTTACACGGAAGAGCGTGTCGCTCTGTTCATCGACGGCGCCAATCTGCATGCCGCGGCCCGGGCGCTCGGCTTCGACATCGACTACAAGCGGCTGCTGAAATATTTCCAGGAGCAATGCCGCCTCATTCGCGCCTTCTACTACACGGCGCTGATTGAGGATCAGGAGTATTCGCCGCTCCGCCCGCTGGTGGATTGGCTGGATTACAACGGCTTCACCATGGTGACCAAGCCGACCAAGGAATTCACCGACGCCATGGGCCGGCGCAAGATCAAGGGCAACATGGACATCGAGCTCGCGATCGACGTGCTCGACATGTCGGCGCATCTCGACCACGTGGTGCTGTTCTCCGGCGACGGCGATTTCCGGCGGCTGGTCGAGGCGGTGCAGCGCCGCGGGGTCCGGGTCTCGGTGGTCTCGACCGTGAAATCGCAGCCGCCGATGGTGGCCGACGAACTGCGCCGGCAGGCCGATGTGTTCGTCGAGCTGTCGGACCTCGCGCCGGAGATCGCGCGCCAGCATGCACCGAAGGCGCATGCCGGCGATGCGAGAACGGCGCCGTCTTCGCCCGTGCCGGAAGCGCCGGCCGAGGATCGCGGCGCTTAAGCCCCGTGATTCCGGAACCCGGTCGCGATTGCCCGCTCTGTCCGCGGCTGAAGGATTTCCGCGACGCCAACCGCAAGGCCTTGCCGGATTACTTCAACGCGCCGGTCCCCTGTTTCGGGCCTAAGGATGCGAAGCTGCTGATCGTCGGCCTGGCGCCGGGGCTGCACGGCGCCAACCGCACAGGACGGCCCTTCACCGGTGACTGGGCCGGCGATCTCTTGTTCGCGACTTTGCTGAAGCTGGGGCTGGCCAGCGGCACTTATGATGAGCGGCCGGATGACGGGCTCACGCTGGTCAACTGCCGGATCATCAATTCGGTGCGCTGCGTGCCGCCGCAGAACAAGCCGCTGCCGATCGAGATTGCGACTTGCAACAACTTCCTGAAGCCCGAGATCCTCGGCTCCAATGCCAAGGCGATGCTGGCCTTGGGCGCGATCGCGCATGATGCAGCGCTGAAGGCTTTGGGCGAGAAGAAGAGCGCCTTCAAATTCGCCCATGCGGCGACGCATCAGCTGAAGAGCGGCTTCACCCTGGTCGATAGCTATCACTGCTCGCGCTACAACACGAATACCGGCGTGCTGACCACGCCGATGTTCGAGAACGCCGTCGGGATCGCGAAGAGAGCGGCGGGGCTTTAATCCCCGCGGCTGCGGGTCTTCAGGAGTTTGTGCTGGTCGCGTTTCCAGTCGCGCTCTTTCTCGGTGGCGCGCTTGTCGACCTTGCGTTTGCCGTGCGCCAAGCCGAGCTGCATTTTCGCGATGCCGCGCTCGTTGAAATAGATCGAGAGCGGAATGAGAGTCATGCCGGCGCGCTCGGTCTGGCCTTGCAGCTTCTTGATCTCGCGGTGCTTCAACAACAGCTTCCGCGCCCGGCGCGGCTCGTGGTTGAAGCGGTTGGCGGATTCGTATTCCGGGAAATAGGCGTTGTAGAGCCAGATCTCGCCGTCCTTCTCGGCGGCGAAGGCCTCGTTGATGCTGACCCGGCCCAGGCGCAGCGACTTCACCTCGGTGCCGGTCAGCACCATCCCGGCATCGAGCTCGTCCTCGATGAAGAAGTCGTGCCGCGCCTTGCGGTTTTGCGCGGCGAAACGGTCTTTGGAAGTGTCGCGGGCCATCTTGCGTTCAACGGGGATCGGTTCAGCGGGAGCATGAGATAAGCTGCCCCTACTGGCCGATCAAGCCCACTTTCTTCATCGCCGCCTCGACCTTGGCACGGCTGGCCTCGGCGATCGGCGCCAAAGGCAGGCGGAGCTCCGAGGTGCCGTGGCCCAGCAGCGACGTGGCGAACTTCACCGGGCCGGGACTGGTCTCGCAGAACATGGCGTCGTTCAAGGGCATCAGCCTCTCGTTGATCGCCATCGCGCCACTGATGTCGCCCTTCTGCCAGGCGGCATGGAGTTCCGAGGTGAGCTTGGGCGCGGCATTGGAGGTGACCGAGATGCAGCCATGGCCGCCCTGGATCAAGAACGGCAAAGCGGTCGCGTCCTCGCCGGAGAGCTGGCAGAAGTCCTTACCGATGGCGATGCGGGTGCGGATCGGCCGGGCGAGATCGGCGGTTGCGTCCTTGACGCCGACCACGCGCGGCAGCTTGGCGCAGCGCGCCATGGTCTCGACCGACATGTCTACGACGGAGCGCGGCGGCACGTTGTAGATCACGATCGGGATGTTGGTTGCGTCGTGGATCGCCTTGAAGTGCAGATACTGCCCTTCCGGCGTCGGCTTGTTGTAATAGGGCAGCACGACGAGTGCGGCATCGGCGCCGGCCTTCTCGGCATGCTTGGTGAGATCGATCGCTTCGTCGGTCGAGTTCGAGCCGGTGCCGGCGATGACCGGGACCTTGCCCTTGGCGACTTCGATGCAGAGCTCGACCACGCGCTTGTGCTCTTCATGGGAAAGGGTCGGGCTTTCGCCGGTCGTGCCGCAGGGGACGACGCCGTTGATGCCTTCGGCGATCTGCCAGGCGACGAATTTCTGGAAGGCTTGCTCGTCCACCGCGCCGTTCTTGAACGGTGTCATCAAAGCCGTGATCGAACCCTTGAACATCCTGCCCTCGCCGCGTCCTTCGCGTGTTTTTGTTAACCGAGTCTACACCAGGACCCGCGTTCAATTACGGCTTGAACCAGCGGGTTTCGGCGCGCGGCGAACATATCGGGCGGGCCTCGAACCTGCAAGTCGCCGGGAAACCCGGCGATTCGCCGGAGATGCAATTTGAGAAAAGCTTTCTAAACGACTATAATGTTTCGGGAATCTATCCTGGACTGATTCGGGCCTGATTCCAGGAGTCAGGCAGAGATCGGGGTTAGAACGTGCGCCGGGTGGGTTTGGTACTGCTGTTCTTGCTGGGTTTGAGCCTCGCGCCGGCCGCTGTGCTGGCGGATGCGGGCGGGCTCACGAGCAGCGACATCGCGATCTACAAGAAGGCTTTTGCCGCGGTTTCCAACGACCGCTGGGCCGATGCGATGGCGATCGCGTCCAAGGCCAAGAACCCGCTGCCGCGCAAGGTCATCCTCTGGTTGAACCTGACCCGGCCGGGTCCAGGCCGCTCCTTCGACGAGATCACCGCCTTCATGGCGAAGAATCCTAAATGGCCGCGCATGGGTACCCTGCAGGGCCAGGCCGAGCGCGCCATGCCGGAAGGCATTCCGGCGAAATCCGTGATCGCCTGGTTCAACGGCCGTGATCCGGAGACGCCGGAAGGTGCCACCCGGCTGGTCGCGGCGCTGACCGCGACTGGGGCCAAGGATCAGGCGGCGAAGACCGCCCGCGCCGCCTGGATGGAGCTCGATTTCGATTCCGACGACGAGGAGCCCTTCCTCGACGTCGCGGCACCTTATTTGCGCCCGGCCGATCATGTGGCGCGGCTCGACCTCTTGCTCTGGAACGGCGACGAGGATCCGGCGGAGCGCATGCTGGACCGGGTCGATGACGGCTATCGCCTGGTGGCCGAGGCGCGCATGAAGCTTGCCGACGAGGCCAAGGGCGCCGAAGCCGCGCTCGCGGCGGTGCCGGCCAAGCTGAAGCTGGATCCGGGCCTGGTCTACGAGACCGCGCGCTACTGGCGGCGCCAGGATGAGTTCCAGAAGGCAGCCGCGGCACTCGACACCCCGCCGCTCAAAGCCCGCAAGCCCGACAAGCTCTGGGGCGAGATCGAGAACGCGGCGCGCGATGCGCTGGACGAAGGCTCGGTCTCGGTCGCCTATCGCCTGGCCGCGAGCCACGGCTCGGAGAGCGGCACCGCCTTTGCGGACGGCGAATGGCTCTCGGGCTGGATCGCGCTGCGCTTCCTGAAGGAGCCGGACACGGCGGTGCGGCACTTCTCCAATCTCTACAACGGCACGACCTCGGTCTTCTCCAAGGCCCGCGGCGCCTATTGGGCCGGCCGCGCCGAGGAGATCCGCAAGAACAAGAAGGCAGCCGACAAGTGGTACAAGCTCGCCTCCGCCAATCTCACGGTCTATTACGGCCAGCTTGCGGCGATGCGGCTCGGCACCAGCACGGCGCTGCGCATCAAGGTCGAGCCGAAGCCGACCACGAAGGAAACCAACGCCTTCGACAAGCAGGAGCTGGTGCGCGTGATCCGCACCTTGAACGCGATCGGCGTCAAGGAACGCACGCGGCCCTTCCTCATCCGCCTGATCAACGACGCCGACGAGAAGCTGCCGGATTACCGGATGCTGGCGATCCTGGCGCGGCAGAGCGACCAGGACGATCTGGCACTCATGGCGGCGAAGAACGCGCGCCAGAACGGCGCCGAGATGGCGGACTATCTCTTCCCGGTGATCTCGGTCCCGTCTGGCGGCAAGGTCGAGCCGGCTTTCGTGCTGGGGCTCATCCGCCAAGAAAGCGCCTTCAATGCGCAAGCGGTCAGCCCCGCCGGCGCCATGGGGCTGATGCAGCTGATGCCCGACACGGCGGCGCAGGTCGGCAAGCAGCTGAAGGTCGGCAAATTCAAGGATTCGCGCCTGACCGCCGACCCGAAGTTCAACATCACCTTGGGCCGCGCCTATCTCGACAAGCTGGTCGATCGCTTCGGCGGCTCCTACGTGCTGGCGACGGCGGCCTATAACGCGGGGCCGAACCGGGTGCGGCAGTGGATAGACACCTACGGCGATCCGCGGGAAGCGGACACCGACGTGGTGGACTGGATCGAAAGCATTCCCTTCGACGAAACCCGCAACTATGTGCAGCGGGTGATGGAGAACCTGCAGGTCTATCGCAGCCGCCTCACCAAAGGCCCCTCGCGCCTGGCCCTGGATGACGACCTGCGGCGCGCCGCCATCAACTGAAGCTTCGCCGAGATCTGCGCGTGACGGGAATTGTCGCCATACAATTGTGCGCGCCGGCACGGCTGTTGTGACGTGCTAAAATGAGGCGGCTGTGGAAGAGTATGCGCTCTTCAAGGCTTGCAAGGCACGGTCCATGGATACCCTAGAAAATTCCGCCGGCTTGGCGGTTCAGTTCGCCGATGTCGAAGCCGCCGCGAAACGGATCGCCGGCAAGGCGGTGCAGACACCGCTGCTGAGTTTCCCGCAACTCGATGCCGCGTTGGGCTTCCGCTTGTTGGTGAAGGCGGAGACCTTTCAGCGCACCGGCTCGTTCAAGTTCCGCGGCGCCTGCAACAAGCTGATGCTGGTGAAGGAGCAGAACCCAGCGGCCAAGGCTGTGGTCGCCTTCTCCTCCGGCAATCACGCGCAAGGCGTGGCCGCGGCTGCGGCGATGCTCGGCTTCAAGGCGACCATCGTGATGCCGGACGACGCGCCGCGCATCAAGATCGAGAACACCAAGGCGCTGGGCGCCGAGGTTGTGCTCTACAAGCGGCACACGGAATCGCGCGAGCAGATCTCCGCCGACATCGCCGCCAAGACCGGCGCGGTCATGGTGCCGCCTTATGACGATCCGGCGATCATGGCCGGCCAGGGCACGTCGGGCCTCGAGCTCTGCGCGCAGGCGGAAGCGCTCGGCATGAAAGCGGATGTGGTGATCGCACCGGCGAGCGGCGGGGGTCTGGTCGCCGGCGTCGCGACCGCGGTGAAGCATCTTTGGCCGAGTGCCGAGGTCTATGGTGCGGAACCCGCGACCTGCAACGACCTGCAGCGCTCACTGGCCGCGGGCAAGCGGGTCGGCAATGCGCCGGGCTCGGTCTCGATCTGCGACGCGCTCATGTCGCCGATCCCGGGCGAGCTCACTTTCCCGGTGCACCAGGCCTTGCTCACCGGCGCACTCGCGGCGAGCGATGCCGATATCCTGAAGGCGATGAAGTTCGCCCTCACGCGATTGAAGCTGGTGATGGAACCGGGCGGCGCGTCGTCACTGGCCTGCGCGCTGCTGAACCGCGACAAGTTCCGCGGCAAGACGGTTGCGGTGGTGGCCTCGGGCGGCAATGCGGATCCGGAGATGCTGAAGCGGGCGCTGGACGGCGAAGAGTTCGCGTTTGCCTAAAACAGTCATGCCCGGGCTTGACCCGGGCATCTGTTTCCAATCTGCGCGAGATCCGCGGGTCAAGCCCGCGGATGACGGTCTTGGTGTTAGTTCACCACGGCCTTGTCGGTGGCGGCCAGGGGCTCGGTGTTGCCGAGGCCCATGACGCGGTCCTTGGGGGCGCCCAGAGGCTTCGCCAGGAAGCTGCCCTTGTCGAGCGTTGCCGCCGCCGGCGTGGAGTCGATCCGCTTGCACATGCCTTCGAGGAAGGCGCCTTGCTCGATCGAGAGACTCTTGTGCAGGATGTCGCCGGTTACGCGCGCGCTCTTCTCGAGCACCACGTTGTCGGCGCGGATCTGGCCGTTGACGATGCCGCAGATCTTCACGTTCTCGGCCTGGATCGCGCCGTGCACGGTGGCGCCTTCGCCGACCGTCACATTGCGGCTCTGGATGTCGCCTTCGACCCAGCCATCGATCTGGATGTCGCCGCTGCACACCATGTCGCCGTTGATCCTGAGATCGGGGCTGATGATCGAAGGCACGCTGGCCTTGGAAACCGGCTTGCTGCTGCCGTCCAACACAGAGGTGGACTGGCCCTGCTTGTTAGCCTTTGAAAACATACCGACCTGCCTTCAAGAAGCCCATGGGATCGAGCGGCTTGCCCTCGAAGCGCACCTCGTAATGGACGTGTGCCCCCGAGCTCCGGCCTGAATTGCCGAGTTTACCGATCGCCTGCCGATAATCCACCAAGTCCCCTTCCTTTACCAGGACGGAATCGAGGTGGGCATAAACCGTCATGATGCCCAGGCCATGGTCGATCTCGACCACCCGCCCGTAGCTGCCGCGCCACCCGGCGAAAACGACCCGGCCCGGCGCGGTCGCCATGACCTCGGACCGGATGGAATCCACCATATCCAGGCCTTCGTGGATCGCGGCCTCGCCGTTCATCGGGTCGGTGCGCTCGCCAAAACCGCTGGAGATGTAATAGCGGTCAACCGGAGCGGACAATGGCAGCGAGCGCAGGATCACCTGCAGTTTCTCCCAGCGGCCGACCTCATCGTCGAGGGTGGCGACGCTTTCCAGGAGTTTCTTTTCGTTGAGGTCCTTGGTGTCGGTCGCGGCCGGAACGAACGGGCCGCCCTGCCCCATCCCGGGCTCGCTCGTGAGGTGCAGCAGATCATCGACCTTGAGACCGGTCATCTGCACCGTCTTCTCCATGTCACCCAGGTTCTGCCGGGTGCGCTCGGTCAGATGGCTGACAAAGCTCGCCTGGCTTTCCTGCAGAGTGGAGAGGCGCTCCTTCAGATCCTCGATCGTGCCGGCCATGTCGGTGCGGTCGGTCTGCACCAGATTGCGCTGCGCGATCACGGTGGTGAGTGCGCGCTGGTTCTGCGCCACCTGGCGGGTCAGATCGAGATTGGCGAGCTTGGTCTCGTCGAGCTGGCGCTGGAGATCGAAGAGCTGTTGGTTGAGTGCCGCCTGCTTCGCGGCCTCGGCCGTGAGCTGCGCGTCAAGCGCGCTCTTGGTGTCGGTCAGCTGGGTGAGGCGGGAATTCAGCGCCAGGTTCTCGTTATGCTGAGCGGCCACTTGACGCGCGAGCTGGTCGCGATCTTCGGTGATGCTGTCGCGCTCGTCGGTCAGCGCCGTGTTCTTCTGCTGCACATCAATGAGCTGCTTGGAGAGCGACTGATTGCGCGCGGCGATGCGCTGCAGATCGGTGTCGAAGGACGCAAGCTTGTCGCGGAGCGCCAGGCGCAGCTTCTCGCGCAAGGCCTGCTGCTCCTCGGGTGAAGCCGCGGTCAGAGTCCAGAAGTTGCCGCCCGCACCCGTCAAGCGCCGGCGCGCGGCGCTGTCGTCGTCGGAGAGACCGAGCAGATAGGTTTCGTCGGAGACCGCGACGGCGGCGCTCTTGGAGAACTGGTCGAAGTAGCCGGTGACTTCGGTCAGCAGGCGCGTATAGGCATCGTCGGCGTTGCGCACCTCGATGTCATGGCCGCGGATCGAAAGCTGCTGCACCGACATGCCGATCGAGCCGGCGAGCGCGGCGAAGCCGATCACCGTGAGCGCCACGACCGTGACGATCTGAGTCCGCGCGGTCAGCCGCAGGTAACGAATGCGACCGTCACTGCGCAGAATCACATCGCGCGTCGTGAAGACCGCCTGCAATTTTTCTTTAGCGTGCAGGAATCTCGTTACCGGCATTTTATGCAGTACCGCCCCCGTCGAACCGACCGAAACTAATTATGCAATCATCAAGCTCTCGACCGTTTGGGATCGCCGTTCGATATGCGGGCGCCTGCAGGTCATGAGCAATTTTATTATTATTGTGCGGGTAGCTTTATATCCCTCCGCCGCCCATGGCAACCCAAAATCTCGGCGTTAAGGCCTTGTGATGAGCCGGGAAACTGCCTCAATCCGGACATAGTCGCAGGGCTGAGAACCCGGGTCGAAGCGACTCCCGTCGGCGCTATTTGGGAACGACCTGATAGGCGTATTTGATGTCGCGGCCTTCCGCGAAGACGATGCAGCGCCGCTTGTTCATGCTGTCCTGGCATTCGTCTATCGCCTTCGATCGCGACACCGGACTGATCTGGCAGGCGTAGTTTTTACACTGCTCCACGTAAGAAGCCCGCCCATCGACCGTGACCAGGAAGAGTCCGAAGCCGATGGCAACGTCATTGCGCACATACTTGACGTACTCGTTCCAGACTTCCTGCGTCATCACCATCTTGCTGCCGGTGAAGCCCGGCGGCGGAGCGGCCACCCCGGTCGCGGGCGTGATCAAGGACTCCGCGGACGAGGGCGGCGTGACCAGCGTCGCGGGTGCGCCCGGGGTCTCCATGGCCTTGAAGGGCTCGGGATCCTTCGGCTCCGTGGTCTGCGCCTGCGCCGCGGTCAAGGTAAGCACACAGGACGCCAGTGCGATGACCGCCGCCCGTGCAACGCGGGCGCCATTGCGTAATTTCGCGCTTCTGTTCATGGCGCGGATGATAGTCGATCCGCCGTCTCGCGTCAGCACGCCGGGGCATAGTAGGCGTGCCGTGACGGACCTGCCGCGCTGAGGTCGCGTGTCGCGGGAACGAGCGAGTGGCCATGCTTGGTGGAAACCTGAAACCAAAATTCCGCGCCGAAACGCAGCGAGCCTTCGTTTTGTTCCCTCCAGCCCTTTGTTTTTGCGAGGGGATTTCCCAGCGGCGCCGAGACCGCCTTTACGCATGGACACCCTGTCCGAAAAACGTATTATGCGGTGAAAGCATACCCCCGCCGGGGTGACGCAATGCCCGAGTGGCGATACCGGAGTGGCGATGACGGAGATTTCGGAAGCTGCACGCCGCTTGAAGGAACTGCGCGAGCAGGCCGGGCTGACGATGCGCGCCGTCTCCGAGGCCTTGGGGTGGAGTCTGACCCGCTATCAGCATTATGAAGACCGCTACAAGCGCCGCTTCCTGCCCTTCGAGCTGGCGCGCGACCTGGAGGCGATCTTCGTGCCGCATGGTGTGGAATCCGGCGCGGTGTTGAGCCTCGCCGGGATCGAGGCCGGCCAGCCGGTCAACCAGCGCCGCGAGGCAGCACCGGCCCGTGCGGCCGCAACGCAGGCACAACGCGATTTGCCGGTGATGGGCACGGTCAATGGCGACGGCGCCGGCTTCGTCTTCATCCCGAGCGAGGCCAAGGAATTCGTCGAGCGCCCCGCCAATCTGAAGGGCGTGCTCAACGCGCTCGCCCTCTACATGGACGGCGAGGTGATGGAGCCGCGCTACTATCCGGGTGAGCTGCTCTATGTGAATCCGAACCGGCCGCTCACCAAAAACTGCTTCGTCGCGGTCGAGCTCGCCGACGGCCAGGGCCTGATCCGCCAATTCCTCCGCCGCAGCGAAGACGAGGTCGTGCTACGCCAGTTCAACCCGGCGAAGGACGTGCATTTGAAGGCCGCGAATGTGCGGAAGATCTATCGGATCACCGGCGCGGCGGAAGCGGGCTGAGGGCGCGCGTCGCGGCGGCGCACTGGATCTTCTTTCCAGTGCGTGTTCTGTAACACCACAGCTGCATCAACCACCTCCCAATCTTGGGGGAGGGAAGAAGGAGAGAGTCATCGCGCTCACGAGCAGCCGCGCACTTCAATAGAGGTTGATTGCAGCCTGAGCGCTGGCCAATCCAGCGTGCGCGAAAACCCGACGCGCTAAATCTCCACCACCACGCGTCCGCGCACCTTGCCGGCGAGAATCTCCGGCGCGAAGCCGGCGATGTTTTCCAAGGTCGCGGTCTGGATCGTGGCATCCAGCTTCTCGATCGGAAGATCGCGCGCGAGCCGCGACCAGGCCGCGCGGCGGCGGTCGATCGGGCACATCACGGAATCGATGCCGAGGATGTTCACGCCGCGCAGCAGGAACGGGATGACGGTGGTCTCCAGCTTGGCGCCGCCGGCGAGGCCGCAGCTCGCCACCGAGCCATGGGTCATGATCTGCGGCAGCACGGTCGCGAGCGTCGAGCCGCCGACGGAATCGATGACCCCGGCCCAAGCCTCGCTGTCCAGCGGCTTGCCGCTCGGCTTGGCGATGGTCTCGCGGGCGATGATCTCAGCAGCGCCGAGGCCTTTCAGGTAATCATGCGTCTCCGCCCGGCCGGTGGAGCAGACCGTCTTGTAGCCGAGCTTCGCCAGGATCGCCGTGGCGACGGAGCCCAGGCCGCCCGCGGCGCCGGTGACCAGCACCGGGCCTTTGGCCGGCGTCAGGCCATGCTCCTCCAGCGCCATCACCGCCAGCATCGCGGTGAAGCCCGCGGTGCCGACCGCCATGGCGCGGCGCGCGTCGAGGCCGGCCGGAATCTTCACCAGCCAGTCGCCCTTCACCCGCGCCTTCTCGGCATAGCCGCCCCAACGCGCCTCACCGACGCGCCAGCCGGTGAGCACCACGGCATCGTCCGGCTTGAAATCCTTGTGCGCGCTCTCCAGCACTTTGCCTGAGAAATCGACGCCGGGAATATGCGGGTATTGCCGCACCAGCCGCCCCTGCCCCAGCAGGATGAGGCCGTCCTTGTAGTTCAAGGTCGAATGGCTGACCGCGACGGTGACGTCGCCTTCCGGCAGCTTCGCCTCGTCGACCTGCTGGATTGAGGAAGCGACCTTGCCGTCCTTCTCTTCCAGCATCAGGGCTTTGAACATGCAGCAGCTCCTTAAGCGCGACCGAGAGTCTCCGTGAACCGCACCGGGGCGCCGAGCGGTTTCGCCAGCAGTTCATCGTCGCGCATCACGATATTGCCGCGGATCACCGTGGCCTTGGGCCAGCCGGTGATCTTCATGCCGGCGTAGGGCGTCCAGCCGCATTTGGTGCGGATCCAGTCGTTGGTGATCTCGCGCTTTTCTTTCAGATCCACGATCGAGAGATCGGCGTCGTAACCGAGCGCGATGCGGCCCTTGCCGGCGATGTTGAAGATCCGCGCCGGGCCGGCGCTGGTGAGATCGACGACGCGCTGGAGCGTGAGTCTTCCCGCGTTCATATGGTCGAGCATGATCGGCAGCAGGGTCTGCACGCCGGGCATGCCGGAGGGCGATTGCGGATAGGGCTTCGCCTTCTCTTCTTTGGTATGCGGCGCGTGATCGGAGCCGATGCAATCGACCACGCCGTCGCGCACCGCCTGCCAGAGCGCCTCGCGGTGGCGGGCGTCGCGGACGGGCGGGTTCATCTGCGCGAAGGTGCCGAGCCGCTCGTAGCATTCGGGCGCGGCGAAGGTGAGATGGTGGGTCAGGCATTCCATCGTCACCAGGTCCTTGTTGGCGGCGAGGATCGGCACCTCGTCGCCGGTCGAGACATGGAGGATGTGGATGCGGCGGCCGGTCTTGCGGGCGAGCGCGATGATGCGCTTAGTCGCGCGCAACGCGGTTTCCTCGTCGCGCCAGACCGGGTGCATGCTGGGATCGGCGCCGCCTTTGACCAGCGCCAAGCGTTCGCGGAGCCGCGCTTCGTCCTCGGCATGGATCGCGACCCGGCGCCTTCCGTTGGCGAGCACGCGTTCGAGACTGTCGTCTTCGGCGACCAGGAGGCTGCCGGTGGAGGAGCCCATGAAGATCTTCACGCCGGAGCAGCCGGGCACCAGCTCGGTTTGAGCGAGCGTGTCGATATTTTCGTCCGAGGCGCCGACGAAGAAGGCGTGATCGACCCAGGAGCGACCCTTGGCGCGGTCGAGCTTGTCCTGGATGTCCTTGCCGTCGAGCGTGTTCGGGTTGGTGTTCGGCATCTCGAAGATCGCGGTGATGCCGCCGAGCGCCGCACCGGCCGTTCCGCTTTCGAGATCTTCCTTGTGGGTGAGGCCGGGCTCGCGGAAATGCACCTGGGTGTCGATGGCACCCGGGAGCACGGTCAGGCCTTTGGCGGAAAGGGTTTGCGCCGCCTTGGCGTTCTTCAGATCGCCGAAAGCGGCGACTCGGCCGTTCCGGATGCCGAGATCGGTCTCGATCGGGCCATTGACGGTCCAGACCGTACCGCCGACCACCGTTAGATCAAAGGGGGGCAAATCGTAGGAATTTTCCATCCGGGAATGCCGTTTCCGGGCTCAGGGGAAGGGTATGACCAGATGTCTAAGGTGCTTGAAGGCCGTGTGCAAGGCCGTGACCTCGGCTTTTGCTTGGGATAGAATACCAGCTCACGGGAGGAGTATGCATTGAGCGTGATACCCAGCGTCACTGAAATGCGGGTGAAGCTCGAGGAGCTTCGGTCGGAGCACCGGGACCTCGACGACGTCATCCAGCGGCTCGCCGAGACCTCGCCGTTCAACCAGCTGCAGATCCAGCGCCTGAAGAAGCGCAAGCTCGCGCTCAAAGATCAGATCATCAAGCTGGAAAGCAAGCTGCTCCCGGATATCATCGCCTAAAGCTTCAGCGGCTGCGGTGCAACGCGACGCCGCCGATCACCAGGGCGATTCCCATCACTTCCTTCGACGTCGGAATCTGATCGAGCAGCAGAATGCCGATCGCCGCGGCCGTTGCCGGCAGCAGTGAGAGCAGCAGCGCGAAGGTCGCGCGCGGCAGCCGCGCCATCGCCAGCTGGTCGCAGACATAAGGGATCACCGACGAGACGATGCCCACGCCGATTCCGGCGCCGAGCAGCCATGGATCGCGCAAGGCCGGGCCGATATCACCCACGCCGAAGGGAAAGGCTGCGACGGTCGCGATCAGCATCGCGGCACCCAATCTGTCGATGCCGCTGGTGCCGCCCTCGGCGGCGATGCCCCCCGAGGCAATACGATGGCCGAGCACGATGTAGAACACGAACAGCGCGCAATTGGCGAAGGCGAAGAGGTAGCCCATTGGCGTGCCGGCGAAGCGCACCTGGGTGAGGAAGGCGACTCCTGCCGTAGCCAAGGCCAGCGCGACCGTGTTGCGCTTGCTGCGCAGGCCGGCGGCGGCGAGCGCGATCGGGCCCAGGAACTCGATTGCGCCGACCGTCGCCAGCGGCAGTTCGGCAATCGCCAGATAGAAGGTGACGTTCATCGCCGCCAAGGTCAGGCCGAGGCCGATCACGTTGCGCTTCTGCGTGACGCTGAAAACGCGGAAGGCGCGCCAGGGCCGGCGCCACAGCGCGAAGACCACAGCGGCCGAGGCGATGCGCAGGAAGGCGACGCCGAGCGGCGGCACTGCAGCGAACAGCAGCACGGCGAGGCCCGGCCCCAGATAGTGGCAGACCGCGCTCACCATGAAGAACGCATGCGGCGGTACACGTTCGGCCAAGCGCGCCGCGCCGGGTCCGCCGAGGAGCTTCGCATCGGACATGAGGTGAATTTGCGCTGGCGCTTGCCGCGCGGCCATGCGGGAATGGAGGCGTGCATTCCTCCAAGCCTTCAATTCGAAGGAGATCGCCCGATGCCGCCTAAGATTCCGGAACCCTTGCGCGATGTGCGCAATGTGAAGCTGCTGCGGCTGTTGCGCGACGATCCGCGGATCAGCATATCGGAGCTCGCCAGGCGCATCGGCATGTCGGCGCCGGCGGTGCGCGAACGGATCCAGCGCCTGGAAGAATCCGGTGTGATCCAGGGCACGCAGATGGCGCTCGACCCGAAGGCGCTCGGCTATCCGATCGCGGCATACGTCCGGGTGCGGCCGATGCCGGGCAAGCTGCCGAAGATCGCCGAGCTCGCGCGCAAAATGCCGCAGGTGACCGAATGCCACCGCATCACCGGCGAGGATTGCTTCATCATGAAGATCCATCTGGAAGAATTGGACGCGCTCGACCGGGTGCTGGACCGCTTTCTCGCCTTCGGCCAGACCACGACCAGCCTGATCCAGTCCTCGCCGGTGCCGCCGCGCGGCCTGCCTTTGCCGGGCGACGCGCGCGACTAGTTCAAGCGACAACCCGTCACATGGTTGTGAGACCGAATCCCGCTACATTGACAGGCATCGAATAGCCCCCGGTGCACAAGATCATGTCCTCCCGACCCAACTGGACCGAAGCACTGATGCGCGGCCTGAAGCGCGCCTGCCCGCGCTGCGGCCAGGGCAAGATGTTCGCCGGCTATCTGACACCGCGGGAATCCTGCGCGTCCTGCGGCCTCGCTTTCGAGCCGTTGCGCGCGGATGATGCGCCGGCCTACTTCACCGTGTTCCTGGTCGGCCATGTCGTGATCGCCGGCGTGCTGTTCACCGAGCAGCTCGGGCATCCGCCGATGTGGGTGCAATCGCTCTGGCTGCCGGTCGCGGTGGTGATGACCGGCGTCCTGCTGCCGCTGATCAAGGGCGCCGTGATGGGCACCATCTATTCGAGCCAGGCCGCCGAGCACCGCTACCCGGCGGAATAACGTCGCTCAGCTCTTCGCCTCGAAGATCGCGTAGAGCTTCTTGACCGGTTCCACGGTTTCCCAGGTTCCTGAAAATCCGCTCGGGATGACGAAGCTTTCTCCTTTGGAGAAGGTTTCGGATTTTCCCGCGACGTCGGTCAGCACGCATTTCCCTTCTAGGATCGCGCAGAACTCGCTCTCGCTGTAACGCACCGGCCATTTGCCTTTGCTGGATTCCCAGATGCCGGAGAAGAACTGGCCGGTCGCGTCGGTGAAGTAGTTCTGCAGGCGCGTGACCGGCGCGCCGGAGATCGGGTTGCCGGGCTTCCCCTCCTCCACCGCGGGCGGATTGACCCCAAAGCGGATGATGGCATTCGACATAGCAAGCTCCCTCTTCGTGATGGGGTGTATTTAGCACAGGCCCGCGGCGTTTTGACATAACCCCCGCGGACTCTATAGTCGCAGCAGATTCTCGCAGGTGCAGTTCCGCGCAGGTTTTCGTGTCAGAAGAAAAAGTCGGATGGGGCGCCGTCTTCAAGGACGGGCTCGCCCTCTACACCATCATGCTCAATCTCGGCATCGGCCTGCATGCGGTCGATGTGTTCATCGTGACCACGGTGATGCCGTCGATCGTGCGCGATATCGGCGGCGCCAGCTACTATTCCTGGACCACCATGCTCTACATGGTGGCCTCGATCATCGGCGCCGCGACCGGCTCGCCGCTGAAGGCGAAGCTCGGCGCGCGCCGCGCCTATTGCCTGGGCTCGCTGCTGTTCCTGCTGGGCTCGGTCTCCTGTGCATTGAGCCCGGCGATGGCCATCCTCTTGGGCGCGCGCCTGGTACAGGGCTTCGGCGGCGGCCTCATCATCTCGCTCTCGATGGCGCTGGTCAGCGAGCTCTATCCGGAGCGTTTGCGCAAACGCATCCTCGGTCTGATCTCCTCGACCTGGGGCGTCGCCGCGCTGATCGGCCCGGCGGTCGGCGGCACCTTCGCGGAATACGGCTTCTGGCGTGGTGCGTTCTGGATCAACGCGCCGATCATCCTCGGCTTCATGGCCGCGGCCTGGTTCCGGCTGCCCGAGCGGCGTGCGGCGGTCGCGCAGACGATCTTCCCCTGGCGGCGGATGGCCTTGCTCTCGCTCGGCGTGCTCTGCGTCGGCATCGCCAGCGATTGGGAAGCGCTGGCGATCCAGCTCCATGTCATCGCCACCGCGAGCGCGGTCGAGAGCCTGATCGTGCAGGGCGTGCTGATCGTCGCCGCGATCCTGATGGTCTGGCAGACGCTCAGGCTCGACGCCGCGGGGACATCCAAGCTCTTCCCCAGCCATCCCTTCTCACCGAAGACCACCACCGGTTCGGCGAGCTGGGTGTTCTTTCTTTCCTCGATGACCCATACGGTGATCGGCGTGTTCCTGCCGCTGGCGCTGCAGGTGCTGCACGGCGTCGATCCGCTGACCGCCGGCTACATGACCGCGAGTCTCGCGGTCTGCTGGACCGCGGCCTCGATGGCGACCGCACATCTCCACGGCCGCGCCGCGGCGGCCGCGATCATCGCGGGCCAGGTGATGTGCGTGACCGGCCTCGCCGGGCTTGCCTTCGGCATCGAGGTCGTGCCGACCTTTGTGATCCCGTTCCTCAACGGATTGGTGGGCCTTGGCCTCGGCTGCTCCAACCTGCACGTGACCGCGGCGACCATGCGGCATGCGCGGACGGGCGAGGAGACCCTGACCGCCTCCTCCATCCCGACCATCCGCTCGCTCGGCATTGCGTTCGGTGCGGCCGGAGCCGGCGTCATCGCCAACGGCGCCGGATTGACCGACGCACTGCTGCCGACGGATGTCGGCCACGCGGTGCTGGCGGTGCTGGGCATCGGCGTGCTGGCGCCGGTGGGCGCGCTGATCTTCGCGCTGCGCTTTACGTCACTGGTGGCTTCTAGCCCAGTCCCGGCCAGGAGCGCGCCAGACTCGGCCGGCGCGACACACTGAGCCACCAGCGCGCGAGGCGCCGCGAGGCCGCGATCGCCTTCTGCCCTTCCGGCGTCATCGAGAGATAGGACGCGATCGGCATCAGCGCGATGTCCGCCAAGGTGACTGCCGGTCCGATCAACAGCTCGGACTTCTCGCCGTCATGGGCCGCGAGGGAGATCTGCTCGATGGCCTGCAGCGCATCGGTCATCGGCTGCACCGCTTCCTCGACCAGCCGCATCTCCGTGGCGCTGCCGAGGAAGGGCGCGAACAGCCGCTGGGTCGCGATCTTGCCGATCGCCGCGGGGTAGAGGTATTCGCGGATGATGCCCTGGATCTCGACCATCATCGCCCGCGGCCGCGCCGCCGAGGGCTGCAGCGCCGGGCCTTCGAAACCTTCATCGACATAGCGCAGGATGGAATCGGAATCGAACAGGGCGAAGTCGCCCTCGATCAGCTTCGGCTGCTGCGCGGCCAGATAGCGCAAGAGGTCGGCAAGGCGGAAGCCCTGGGCCCGCAGGATGTCGGGCTCGAACAATTGGTAGAGGACGCCCTTCTCCTCCAGCGCCACGCGCGCCGCGCAGACGAAGCTGCTGTTCGCCGGTCCATGGAGCTCGATTTCCGCCAAAGCGCCTTCCCCTGTCACAGCCCGCACGTTACCGGCCGCGCGGAAAGCCGGTCAACTTCCTTGGATCCTTGGGTTCTTAGGCCTCGGGTGCTTGACCGGCGGCCGGCACCGCCTATCCTCGCAGGATGAGCTTCGATTTTCTCGAACATTGCCGCCCCGGCATGCTGCTGAAGACGCGCGACCGGCGCGAGGCCAGGATCACGGCCGTCGATCGAGAGACCGGCCTTGTTTCCGGCACGGTGCCGATGCTGGGCGACTGTGCTTGGCGGGCCGACGGGCGCTATCACCTTGCGCCGGCTGGTGCCGCCGGCCCCTGGGACTTGATGCCGCCGCTGGAATCCGCGGCAACCGAGCAACGGCGCGAATCCCTGGCCGCCGCCTTGAACGCGGAAGACGGCAATCCCGGCTGTTGCGACTAGCCCGACACCAAGCAGACAACGCAGCGAGCCGCAAAAAAAGCCGGGGAGCCTTTGCCGGCCGCGCGCTTTGTTGAGTATCATTGTTTGTGAATTTTGCCGCCCCGGCTGACCTTCACCGACCCGATAACGCGGCGCCCCGAGGATGCAATTGAGATATCCCTGCCTTTCCACCCTGATGGTGGCTGCCTTTTTCCTGCAGCTGCCGGCGATGGCCGATCAAGCGCCTTCCGTGCCTCTTCAGATGGCGCAGGCGGGGAGCGAGTTCAATTTCTGGAACTCGATCAAGGACAGCAAGAAGGCCGGGGATTACCAAGCCTATCTCGACCAATACCCGGACGGCAATTTTGCCGAGCTCGCGAAGCTGCGCATAAAGAAATACGCGGCGACAGCGGCGCCCGCGCCAGCGGCGGTCACGCCGGCGGCGCCCGATCCACAGCAGGCGGACATCGCCTTTTGGAACTCGATCAAGGCCAGCAAGAGCGCCGACGAATACCGCGCCTATCTCGAGAAATATCCGAACGGTGAGTTCGTCGATGTTGCCAGGCTGCGCGTCGAGCAGCTCAGCATACCCGCTGCTGAACCCGTGAAGAAGCCGGCGCAGGCTGTTTCGGTCGAACCCAAAGCGGCGGATCCCGCAGCGACAGTTGCGGCACCGACGCAAGCGGAAGCGCCAAAACCAGAAGCGACGAAACCGGCGACGCCGGATCCCGCGCCTGCGCAAGGGATCACCTTCAAAGCGAACAACACCACCGTCTATGCCAAGGATGGCGGCCAGGTACGCGCGACGCCAAGTCCCCAGGCCCCGCTCGTCATCAAGCTTAAAACCGGCACGGAAGTGCACGCGACCGGTCTTTCCTCCGATCGCAGGTGGTGGCGTGTGGAGGTCGCGGGCGGGCAGGTCGGCTACATGCATCACAGCGTCGTCAGCGATGGGGTGGAACCGGAACCGGCAGGCCCGCTACCGGCAACATCTCTTCCGGCAACAACGGAACCGGCGACGTCCCTTCCGGCGACGACGCAACCGGCAACTTCTCTTCCGGCGACGACGCAACCAATGTCATCGACAGCGACGGGTCCGTCGATCGAGCCGCTGGACAGTCTGGAGACGTCAGCGCCGCCCAGCAGCAACCAGACCGCGGCGGCGCAGGAAGCGCCGGACGAAACGGTCTGTCCAGCAGACTCGGAAGCCGCGCCGGATAATCGCATCGCTGCCTGCACGCGGCTGGTGGCCAAAGCAGGTCCGGAAGCGAAGCTCACCGCCTTGGGTGATCTCGCCGCCGCCCTCGCCCAGGCCCAGCGCTACGACGAAGCGGTCCGCGCATACAAGCAGGCGGCGGCTTTGGCGCCGCGCGATGCGAAGATTTACTATGACATCGGCCTGGTGCGGCTCGATCAGTTTCGCTTTCCGGAAGCCCGCGCGGCGTTTGACATGGCCGCGCAGTTCGATCAACGGAATCCGGACATCATGTTCCAGCGCGGCATCTCCTATATCGGCCTCGGCGATTTCGAGACGGCAAGGCTCGAGGTGAAGAGCGCGCTGCTGAGCAAGGACGATTCCGCCTACTACGAGAAGCTGGGCGAAATCGAGATAGCGCGCGGCGATCTCGGTTCGGCGAAAGCTGCCCTGGAACGCGCCCGCAAGGCGGATGCCAGCCGCGGCTCGATGATCCTCGCGGTGGTCAACTACTACGTCGGCGACAATGCCACCGCCGCGGCCCAGGTCGCTGCCAACAGCAACGATCCGGCCGCAGTACTCTGGAACGCGCTCATCAGGAAAGCGACCGGCGATGCCGACGGTGCTGCCCAGGCGCTGGAGGTCGGCCGCTCCGCCTACGGCGACGCCTGGCCGGGGCCGATCTTCGGCGCACTTTCCGGCACCCTGACTCTGGCGCAGGCACGCGCCTTGGCAGAGGCGAAGGACGACAACGTCGAATCGCGACAGCTCTGTGCGCTCAACTTCTTCGCCGGCGAGTGGGCCTATCTTTCCGGCGACAAGAATGGGGCGCTCGCGGCACTTCGGGCGGCTCTCGCAACCCGCGCCTTCTACACGCTCGAATTCGCGTCAGCCAAGGCCCGGCTCGCAAATATGGGCGAATAAGCGGGCAGAGGTCGATCGCACCGCTGCGAATCCCTGGGCGGATTGGCCGGTCATGGAGGACTTGATCGCGGCGACTAGACCGCCGCGGGTTCGCGCGGCGTCACCTTGAGGACCGCGGCACCGCGCCGGCGCTGGTCGGGGATCACGATGGTGACCGTGGTGCCGACGCCGACCTCGCTGTCGATGTCGAGCGAGCCACCGTGCAGCTCGCAGATGCCCTTGACGATCGAGAGGCCGAGACCGGTGCCGCGATAGCGGCGCGCGATGTCGCTGTCGATCTGGCCGAAGGGCGAGAGCGCCTTCTCGATGTCGGCGGCGGCGATACCGATGCCGGTATCGGCGACGCTGAACACCGCCGCACCTTCGGCGTTGCGGCGATAGCGCAAGGTCACGGTGCCGGACGGCGTGAACTTCACCGCATTCGACAGCATGTTGAGGAGCGCGCGGAACACCGAGCGCGCATCGGCCTGGATCGAGAGCGGCGACGGCGGCAGGTCCATCACCAGGGTCAGCCCCTGCTCGGCCGCCTGATGGCTGACCTGGCGGGCGGCATCCTCGGCGATCGCCGAGCAGTCGCAGGCCTCCAGGCGCAGCTCCAGCTTGCCGGCCTCGATCTTGGAGAAGTCGAGGATGTCGTTGATCAGGCTCAGGAGATGCAGGCCGCTCTTGCGGATGTCGCGGATGTAGCTGCGGTAGCGCGGGTTCTCGATCGCGCCATAGAGCTCGACCTCGAGCACCTCGGAGAAGCCGATCACCGCGTTCAAGGGCGTGCGCAGCTCATGGCTGACATTGGCCAGGAACTCGGACTTGGCGCGGTTGGCAACCACCGCCTGTTCGCGGGCCTCGATCAGCGCCTGCTCGCGCGCCTTCACCTCGGTCAGGTCGCGGGTGACGCCGATCTGCCCGGCGCCGCCCGGCATCTCGAAGCGGCGGGATTCGATCAGCCGGCCCTTGGGCTCGCGATAGAGCCGGCGCCGGATCGGCTCGCGTTCGTTGCGCACCGGCGGCGGCGCGTCGCCGTACCAATCCATGTCGTCATCGATCAACTCGTAGCCGCCGTCGCGCAGCTTCCAGGCGACCAGGTCTTGGAGCTTCAGCCCGATCTTCAAAACGCCCGGCGGGAAGTTCCACATCCGCTCGTAGGTCTGGTTCCAGTGCCTGATCTCGCCGCCGGTGCCCAGCACCACGATGCCCTCGTCGATCGAATCGATGGTGACGCCGAGCAGGCCCGCGGCCTGATGCAGGCTGGCATTCTTGGCCGCGACCATGTCGGCATAGTTTTCGGCGGCACGGCGCGTGCGCAGGATCTGGTCCAGCGCCATCAGGCAGAGGACGGCGAGCAGCAGAGTGACCAGCGCGATCGGCACCAGCAGGCGCTCGATCAGATGCCGGCCCGGCTGCGGCGGCCGCCAGATGAGGTAGCCGATCGTGCCGCCGTCGGCGCCAAGCAACGGCTGGCCAATCGCGCCGGATTCGATGTGCGCGGCGGTCTTCAAGCCGTCGATTCTGCTCGCCAGCGAGATCGCGTTCAGGCTGCCGGCATCGAGCGCGGTCAGCATGACCAGGACCGGCTGCGGCGCGGCGGATTGATCGGTGGACGGGGTGTAAGGCGTCACCGCCGCGGCGCCGGCGAGATAGAGGAGGTCGCCGCGGGCCAGCACCGCATGCACCGGCACCGGCACATCGGTCGCGCGCGAACGTGCCGCGTCCATCAGCGCGGCGAACCCGCCGCCGAACTCCGGCGCGGTACCGCGCACAAGCTCGCGGTTGCCGATGAAGCCGTAGAGCACGCGATCGTCGCCGCCGACCGCCAGGATCCCGGTGACCTGCGGATAGCTGGCGGGAATGGTGAGCGGCCCGAGATTGTCCTTGGCCCAGTTCGGCGAGAACCGGACCGCCAGATTCTCCACGGCGGAATCCCACCACGCATAATCCCGCGCGATCGATTCCAGCGTCTTGGTGCGGTCGGTGACCTGGCTGGACATCTCCATGAGCGAGGTCTGCGCCGCCTCGCGATCGAGCCCGACGCCGCCGAGATAGGTGAGACCGAAGACCGCGCCGACGCCGATCCCGAACAGCATCAGCACCGGTGCGGCGGGACGCCAACGCTCCAGCCAATGCCGCAGGCGCGCCGCACCCGTTTCGGAATCGCTGCGCGCGATTCCGCCGGGGAAATTCTCGACCTGCCGCTGTCCTCGAGCCACCCGCTCTTCCGATCAAACCGGAGCTGGGCGCGCAGTCTAACAGCGGCCCCCCGGCGGTTCACGGAGATATAGGGTTAGGAGGCTATGGTCCATGCGGCCGAATGGGGCGTCCGAATGGGCGTCCCAGGCCGCCTCTCCGGATCGGCGACTGCCCCCGACGCGATTCTCGGGGCCGGCTCCAAAAAAGTTCGAATTTGAACAGTTGCCGCGCTGCAACAGATGGCATCTCTCTTTTATATGACAATAGGTTAGCGGGTTACTGTAGAGTCACTTTAGACGCTTGACTTTTCGCTTGTGCAGCATCATCTTTTGCAGTGCGACAACGGAAATCTCCCCTGACAGTACGTTGTCGCGGCGCCCCTCATGGGCGTTTCCTCCCAGAACTTGGGCCGTGCCAGACGCACGGCCCTTTTTTCTTGAAACGTTTTAATACCGGTCCGGTTGCGCTCAGTCGCGCGGCAGAGTCGTCGCGCCCTCGCCCAGCGCGCGCTGCATCAGCACGGTATCGACCCAGCGCCCGAACTTGAATCCGACCGCGTGGAACGTACCGGTCGCGGTGAAGCCGAGGCCGGCATGGAGCGCGATCGAGGCGCGGTTGGCGCTGTCGCCGATCACCGCCAGCATCTGCCGCTTTCCGGCCGCCGTGGCGCCGTCGATGATCGCGGTCAGCAACCGGCGCCCGATGCCGCGGCCGATGGCCTTGGGATCGAGATAGACGGAATCCTCGACGGTGAAGCGGTAGGCACTGCGCGGCCGATAGGGTCCGGCATAGGCATAGCCGACGGGCCCGCTGGGATCGCAGGCGACCAGATAAGGCAGCCCGAGCTCAGCGATGCTCCGCCAGCGCCGCTCGAACTCGGCGAGATCGGGCGGCACTTCCTCGAAGCTCGCGGCGCCGTTCAAGACATGGCCGGCGTAGATCTCACGCAAGACCGGGAGATCGCCGGAGGCGGCCGGGCGGAGGGTGATCAAGCTTGGATCGCTGACGGCAGCGGCCACGGTTCAGCGGCGGCGGATCAAGGCCGGCGCCTCGCGGGCCAGCATGGCGATCAGGCGCTCAACGCGCTGCTTGGTCTCCTGGAACTGCGGGAGACGTTCCAGGCTCTGCTCGTCCATGTAGATCGAGCGGTTGATCTCGATCTGCAGCACATGGATGCCTTCGGTCGGCCGCCCGTAATGCTGGGTCACATAGCCGCCGGAATAGGGATTGTTGCGGCGGACATGGGCGCCTTCCTTGCGAAGATGCGTCTCGGCCGCCGCGGTGACCGCGTCGGCGCAAGAGGCGCCGAAGCAATCGCCGAGCACGAAATCCACCCGCGCGCGCCCGAGATCGCGGTCGCCCAAGCCGGTACCAGAGGGGCCGCCCATCGAGGGCATCGAGTGGCAATCGATCAGCAGGCAGCCACCGAAGCGCTCGCGCGTCTCCTGCATCAGCGCCGCGAGCGCCTGGTGATACGGCCGATAGCAGCGCGCGATCCGCTGCTCGGCTTCCGCAAACGGCAGCTTGCGGCCATAGATCTCGCGGTCGTTGGCGGCGAGGCGCGGAATGCTGCCCAAGCCCGCGGCGACGCGCGGCGAATCGGTGATCGCGGCCTCGGGCAGCCGGTCCTCGAACATCACCGGATCGAGCTCGAAGGCTTCGCGGTTGGCATCGACATAGACCCGGGGAAACAGCGCCCGCAGCACCGGCACGCCGAAGCTCGGCCCCGCGGCGATCAGCTCATCGACGTAGCAATCCTCGCTCAAGCGCAGGGTCGCGCGGTCGAGCTTGGTCATCTCCAGGAAATCCGCCGGATAGCGATCGCCGCTGTGCGGCGAGGCCAGCACCAAAGGCGTGGTCTGCCGGGCCGGGCGGACAATCTCGAATGCCGCCGGGCTCTCGGCTTTCTCACCCCCTCCGACGCTCTGGGAGGCGGCGGCTTCCGGGGACGTTGGGGATTTGGGCAGGGCCGTGCCGTTGCTCATGGCATAGATTTAGTGAATTCCGAGCGGGCTGTCAGCGCCCGGATGCGAATGGTTTGCGAGAACCATGGGGCCGGGTGATTTTGTCGCGGGATTTCCGGTGCTTGCAAAGCGCGGGAGGGGGTGCTATTTCGCGTGCCGCCGGCCCAACCGGCACCACCCAGCGGCCCCGCGCCCTGGGCCGCGTTTTCCAAAAACGCTGTGATATCGGGCGGTTAGCTCAGCGGGAGAGCACTACGTTGACATCGTAGGGGTCACTGGTTCAATCCCAGTACCGCCCACCATCCTTCTCCCCGCCACACCTAAATTATCTTCGCCGCGTTCGTCCCGCCGCTGGTCTCCGTGGACCTACGCCGCAGCCGCCGGCATGACGGTTGCTAAATCCGCCGCCTCGATTTCGAGCTCAGCCAAAGGAGTTAGGGCGCGCCGGTATTTCACCATGGCCGCGATCTCCACTGCGTCGCGCTCTTGCTGGAAATGTCGGGTCAGGCCAGGCCCGTGGTCATTCGGGTATCCAATGGCATCGAGCGCCGATCGGGTGACGTAGCAATCGACCACGCGCTCACCGTCGAAGGCGACGATTTTGATGGCGTCGCGGGCGGGTAGATAGACACCGGTTTCGCCTATGAAATTGAGGCCCATCGCTCCCTCTCACGCACATCGCTAAAGACCAGGGAACACCCGAGGCCACGGCCTCATGGCCGGCGCTGCAGGCGGCGGATCCGGATCGTGATCATCGTCGGATTGATCGAGAAACCCTGTTGGTGCGACGGTCAGTGACAGGTTAAGCCAGCAATCCGCTTGCTCCCGCCACATCGATTCATCTCCGTCTCACATCCCGGAATAGATGGGGCCGCTGCACCGTTATTAGGGAACGTGGACACGCGCGCGGGGACCGCCATGCAGTACGCATCTGAAAAAATCGAACAAGCTAAAGCCATGATCGCCGAAAACGAGCGGCGCGTTCTGCGACAGCGACGCCGGGTCGAGAAGTTGCTTTATGACCGCCAGCCAGCCGACGAAGCCCAAGCGCAATTGCTGATCATGGAAGACAGCCTCCTGGAGCTGAACCGCTATCTCACGACGCTTGTGAACGATCTCAACCCGGCTGATGTCAGCTTATAGGTTAGAACTCAATCAGCCGGTCAAGTGACTGCTGCCGTTGGGCCGTACGATACGAGAAGCGCGGCGAGATCCTAAAAGGAAAACGCCCGCCCCAGCGAAGGGGCGGGCGCTCTCTTTTTTGCTGCTACAGCTTCTTAGGCGGCGGATGCCAGCTTCTTGCGGCGATAGCCGAGGAAACCCATCCCGCCCAGCGCGGAGCCGAACAACAGGATCGCGCCCGGGATCGGCGTGGCGGCGATGTCTTGGACATAGACACGCGACACACGAAGACCGCCCGGCGAATTGTTGGTGGTACCGTTCAGGCCGTAGAAGAACCGCACGTATTGCGCTGTCGTCGAGGCGATCGCCAACATGACCGGCCCGGCTGATACGGTGTTCACATCGATCGACGGACCGACATCGACCCAAGGCAACAAGAGATCTGTCGAAACCTGGACGTGGAATGGTCCCTGTGCCCAGCGATCACCGCCCGGTGGCAGGTCGAACAATGAACCGACCGTATTGAACGTCCGCTGCGACCCCAGATCGATCGTCAGATACTGGGAACTTCCATTGTCCGCGCCGAAGATGAAACCCGTCTCACCGTTGAAGAGCCACTGCACCGGGGTCGCCTTGACGATGTCGGCCTTCATGAGGTCGACGTCGCCTATGCCCAGCACACTGGTCGAGTCATGAAAACTGGCACCCTGAGTGTCGAGCGCGTATTCGACGGTCGAAGCGCTGGCCACCTGGCCGCCGCCGACGAGGCACGCAAATGCTGCGGCCAATAATGAAAGTCTTACCATTGTTATCCCCCGGACATCCGCTTTGCGCGAATAGGTAAACTTTTCTACAAACCCGATATACCACTGGGACGGGCGTGGAGTCTCGGCGAGTCTCGGCTCTGGGCGGAAACTCGCGGAAAATGATGGTTAAGACGCCAGCACGCGGAGCAAGAACCCGGAATATCCCATTATTCTCAACCACTAGTGTAAGTGGCGCCAACACCCGTTCGGGAGCCTGCATCGAGGACCATGCAGGCGTGCTGTGACACCAACCGAGTTGACCCACTCAGCGCTCGGCGGCATCGGGTTCATGGCTGGACGCGCCGTAAGCAGCACGCCGTCTAAATGCAAAACGCCCGCCGCATTGCTGGGACGGGCGTCAGCGCAGAAACAGTTCGCCCCCGGGTTGGAAGCCAACCCGGGGGCGTGAAAGCTTGGAGTCTAGGCCAGCTTTCTAGACGGACTCTTTCAGTTCCTTCGCGGCGCGGAAGGCGATCTTCTTCGAGGCCTTGATCTTGATCGCTTCGCCGGTTTGCGGATTGCGGCCCATGCGCGCGGCCCGCTTGCGGACCTGCAGGATGCCGAGCCCGGCGATGCGGATCTTCGATCCCTTCTTGAGTTGCTTGCCGATCGAAGCAACGACTTCGGCGAGAATCGTCTCGGCCTGCTTCTTGGGCAGTTCGTGCTTTTCAGCGATCTCCGCTGCGAGATTCTTCAGCGAGATGACGACCTGCGTCGCAGCTGCAGCCTTTGCCATGTTTCCTATCCTTAGCTGGTTAAACCGCGACTCGCGGCGTATTCAAAGTTGCCCAACATATGGGCCACCGAAAACATAACAATTCAAGCCTTGCTGCATAAGAACCTGCGAGTCGCGCGGCGCCAACGCATTTTTTCTTCGCATTGCGTGACGCGACTCGTCGCCGACCCGCTTGTCATGCCGCATTTTCACCCCTCGACGAGGGCCGGTGCGACATCTGTGCCTGATTCGTGGGCGCGCACGACTCGGCGCTGTCTTGGTCCGGTGGCGGGCGGGCCAGCCCTCCGACCGGCAAGGAATCGGCTCCGCCGAGGCCTCGCGTCAGGCCTGGGGGCCAGCCGGGCTATACCAACGCATAACTTGGACTGTCACCATCGGCATGCAAGATGACGCTCCGCGACCCCCTTCCAGGAGAGAGAGAGAGAGCGATGGCGACGATCAAGACCAAGGACGGCACCGAGATTTTCTACAAGGATTGGGGTGCCAAGAGCGCCCAGGCGATCGTGTTCCATCACGGCTGGCCCTTGAGCGCCGACGATTGGGACAACCAGATGATGTTCTTCCTGGAGAAGGGCTTCCGGGTCATCGCCCATGACCGCCGCGGCCATGGCCGTTCCAGCCAGACCGATACCGGCAACGAGATGGACACCTATGCGGCGGATCTGATCGAGCTCGCCGCACACCTCAACCTGAAGAACGCGATCCATGTCGGGCATTCGACCGGCGGCGGCGAGGTGGTGCATTACGTGGCGCGCGCCGAGGCCGGCCGGGTCTCGAAAGCGGTGATTCTCGGCGCAGTGCCGCCGGTGATGCTGAAGTCGGACAAGAATCCGGGCGGCCTGCCGCTCGAGGTGTTCGACGGTTTGCGCACGGCGCTGATCGCCAACCGCTCCCAGTTCTACATCGACATCCCGACCGGCCCGTTCTACGGCTTCAACCGGCCGGGCGCGAAGGTCTCCGAGGCGGTCATCCGCAATTGGTGGCGCCAGGGCATGATGGGCGGCGCCAAGGCGCATTACGACTGCATCAAGGCCTTCTCCGAAACGGATTTCACCGAGGACCTGAAGAAGATCGACGTGCCGGTGCTGGTGATGCATGGCGACGACGACCAGATCGTCCCCTACGCCGATTCCGCGCCGCTTTCGGCGAAGCTGCTGAAAAAGGGCGAGCTCAAGGCCTACAAGGGCTACCCGCACGGCATGGCAACGACCCATGCCGACGTGATCAACGCCGACCTGCTGGCGTTTTTCAAGAGCTGACCCGAAAAGGCTCTGACCGATGAGGCGCCGACGATAAGTTGATCGTCGGCGCCCCCGCGGACGAATGTCCGCCTTCGCGGACGGGCGGACGAATGTCCGCCTTCGCGGAAGGGGCCGGCCGCGGTAGAACGTCAGGGATGGACGCTCTCACCGCCTTTGCCAGCCTGTTCACGGCCGCCTTCCTCTCCGCCACGATTCTGCCCGGCTCGTCCGAGGTGGTGCTGGTGATGTTGGTGCTGGAGCGGAAGTTCGATCCCATCACGCTGCTGCTGGTCGCGACCGTCGGCAACACATTGGGCAGCGTGGTCGGCTGGGTCCTCGGCCGCTGGTTCGCGGGGCTCGCCGGCCGCCGCTGGTTCCCGGCCTCGCCGGCGCAATTGGAACGCGCCTCCCAATGGTTCGGGCGCTATGGCATCTGGACGCTGGCACTGGTCTGGGTTCCGCTGATCGGCGATGCATTGACCATCGTTGCCGGCGTGCTCAGGGTCAATCTCGGGATCTTCATGGCGCTGGTGGGGCTGGGCAAAGGCTTGCGCTACGTCGCGGTGCTGTACGGCACCGATTGGCTCCATGCCCTGATGACGTGAGCGCCTAGCGGAAGAAGCGGTTCTGCGGCCGCGGCAATCCGAGATTCTCGCGCAGGGTCCTTCCCTCGTATTCCTTGCGGAACAAGCCGCGGCGCTGCAGCTCGGGAATCACGCGATCGACGAAATCGTCGAGGCCCTCCGGCACGTAGGGGAACATCACGTTAAAGCCGTCGCAGGCGAGGCTCGAGAACCACTCCTCCATCTGATCGACGATGGCCTGCGGCGTGCCGACCAGCTCCAGCGCGCCGTAAGAGCCGCCGACGATCTGCGCCAGTTCCCGCACGGTGAGATTGTCGCGCGCCGCCATATCCACCAGGCGCTGCCGGCCACTCTGGCTGGCATTGCTCTGCGGGATCTCCGGCAAGGGTCCGTCGAGATCGAAGCCGGAGACATCGGTGCCGAGCGCCACCGAGAGCGAGGCGATGCCGCTGTCGGGATGGACCAGGCTGTCGAGCTTCTTTTTCTTGGCGCGCGCCGCCTCCACCGTGTCGCCCACGACCACGAAGACGCCGGGCAGGATCTTCATGTGATCGGGCGAGCGGCCGATCTTCTCCATGCGGCCCTTCACATCGGCGTAGAACTTGCGCGCCTCGACGATGCTGGTCTGGCCGGTGAAGACCGCCTCCGCGGTCTCGGCCGCGATCTGGCGACCGGCTTCCGAGGCGCCGGCCTGCACGATGACCGGCCAGCCCTGCACCGGGCGCGCGATGTTGAGCGGACCCTTGACCTTGAAATGCTCGCCCTTGTGGTTGAGCGTGTGCAGCTTTTCCGGATCGAAATAGACGCCGCTCTCGACGTCGCGGATGAAGGCGTCGTCGGCCCAGGAATCCCAGAGGCCCGTCACCACGTCGAAGAACTCGCGGGCGCGGTGATAGCGCGCGTCGTGCTCGACATGCTCCTCGCGGCCGAAATTCATCGCCTCATGCGGATTGCCTGAGGTGACCAGGTTCCAACCGGCGCGCCCGCCGCTCAGGTGGTCCAGCGACGCAAAGCGCCGCGCCACGTGATAGGGCTCGTTGTAGGTCGTAGAGGCGGTCGCGATGAGCCCCAAGCGTTCGGTGACGACGGCGAGGGCCGGCAGCAGGGTCAGCGGCTCGAAGGAGGTGACGGTGCCGCTGCGCTTCAACGCCTGGATCGGCATGTTGAGCACGGCCTGGTGGTCGGCCATGAAGAAGGCGTCGAATTTGCCCCGTTCGAGCGTCTGGGCGAAGCGCTTCAGATGCTGGAAATTGAAATTGGCATCGGGATAGGCGCCGGGATAGCGCCAGGCCGCCGTGTGGATGGTCACCGGGCGCATGAAGGCGCCCAAGCGCATCTGCCTTTGATCGGGCATGGATCCTCGCATTCGTGTTGGGCGCAGTTTGGCGTGAAGCGCGGCGCTTGTTAAGGTGCTGGAAACAGGAGGTGGTGATGAGCGATCCGAAATGGAAGCATGACGGCGTCCGGGTCATTCCGGCCAACCAGCTGGACGACAACACGGCGCAAACGCCCGGCATGGACCGCAAAGCGGCCATCAACACCGCGCGGGTCGGGGCGCAGAAGATCTGGGCCGGGACCGTCCACATCCACCCCAACGCCAAGACCGGCGCACATCACCATGGTCCCTTGGAAAGCGTCATTTACGTGGTGCGCGGCAAGGCGCGGATGCGCTGGGGCGAGAGCCTGGAGTTCACCGCCGAAGCGGGCCCGGGCGATTTCATCTACATCCCGCCCTTCGTGCCGCATCAGGAGATCAACGGCTCCCGGGACGAGGTGCTGGAATGCGTGCTGGTGCGGAGCGACGGTGAATCCGTGGTGGTCAATCTGGACATTGCGCCGGTCGAGCAGCCCGAAAACGTGAAATGGGTGGATCCCATTCACAAGGAATAGGGCGGAACCGAGGGCGCGATCGGCGGTTGGCAGAAGCATGGACGGTCGAGAGCGACGGTCCGATCCGAATCTCCGTTTGAAGGACAATGCGATGATCTCCAAAGCCGGCTGCCTGGCCATGGCGGCGACGATAGCGCTCACCCTGCTCGCCGGTTGCACCGCGCCGGCCCCCGACTGCAGCGGCATGGTCGGCAACAGCAAGAAGGCCTGCGCGGCTGACTCCACGCGGACCCGCAGCCCCGACAATTCCAACAATCCCGACAACAGCGGAACCTAGCCCCCCGGTTCAAAGGCCCTGGAGCAACACCACATTGTGATGTGCTGATTCTGGCCGGCAGCCGCGTCAGTCTTGAAAATAAACACAAAATAGGCGGTCCGGTGTGCGCCCGCGCACTAACCAGGCCTTAGCCAATTCCCATTTATCATTCCATAGGGGCGAGACCCCGTGGAGACCCGAGATGCGCACCGAGAATGTCGTTCAGATCGCCCCCGCGCTGGAGCGCCAGCGCCGTGTGATGGCAGGCGTCAGCCTGCTCACCTGGAGCAACAGCTTCCCCGACGGGATCGAAGACCTCTGGGCCGGTCCGTTCGTGGCGAAGGGTTCCGGCACCGTCGTTCGGTTGTTCGCGAACTAAGCGCCGCCGCTGCGCGAAGTCGGTCGCCGTGCAGCCTGGACACGCGCGAGATAATTGCCGCGCGGATCCGGTGAACGCGGCGGGATCACGTCGCGGACACAGGCGCGCGTCAGGTCGGCGATGATGCGGTTGGCCGCATCGAGGCGTTGCGCGACATTCCCACTTAGTGCACGACGCGCGTCGCCACCCTCCGGCAGAGCACGCACCGCCGCGAGTGTCCCCGTTTCCAGCTTGTGCAAGACCGCCTTGGGCGCTGCGCTCAATCTCCCGTAATCCTGCTCGATTAGCCGCTGCATCTCCTCCCAGCGCCACCAGGCATCCGGCGCGTTCGAGCCCGGCTGCTGCCAGTCCTCCATCACAACGGACTCCAGCCAGAACGGCACGAAGCTCGAGAGGCAGGGCGAGCCCAGGGAGAGCCACAGCCGATAAGGCGCCTCGGCGTGATCGGCGCCCGGCAGCTCCGCCACCATGCTGGCGGCGGTTTCCGAACCCTCCGGCGCGGTGGCGTGCATGCAGATCAGGCTCTCGCCGTCAGGCCCGGGCCGCCAGTCGTGCAGCCGATCGCCGGCATCATGGCTGCGCAGGACCGCGAACACGTCCTCGAGCGCGATCTTGCCTTGGCGCTCCAGCACCGCGAGCCGGGCTTCGGCGCAGACCAGCCGCGCCTTGCAGCCCGTTAGGAAGTCGACCGATGTATCGGCATAAGCGTCGGCGAAGTTGAATGGCTTGCCGGCCTTGGGGTCGAACCAGCCGGCTTGCGTGGCATGCGCGATCGCGCCGTCGGAGATCCGGTCGTAATCGGCGCCGATCGTGTAGACATTCGAGATCGCCGCCCAGTCGCGCACCCGCTTCGCCGCCCAGTGGCGACCGGCGGTCTCCAGGATCCAGGCATTGGCCGCATCGGCGATGATGAAGCTGTTGTGATAGGTGGTCCGGCGCGTGGCCGAGGTACTGCCTGACTGGCCGTAGCCTTCGAGCAGTTCGGTCATCACCGCGAGGCCTTTATCGGCACTCGCCGCGCGCTCGAGCGTCAGGCGCAGCAGATCCATGCCGAGCAGGCCCGGGTCGAGCGAACCCGGCACCCGCGACCAGACGGCCTCGTTGCCGATCGCCAGGCCGCGCTCATTCACGCCGTGCTCGAAGCCCCACATCCACCAGGGCCGCGACCCCAGCACCGCATAGGTGTGGGACACCTGCGGCACCTCGATATAGGTGCAGCGCACCCGACTGCCGGGCGCGTGATCGGCCGCATCAGTTCGGGTTATATACTGCGCCTCATTGGGCTCGCGGTCGGAATTCTTGGCGAGGGTGGTGCGGCCGGTCTGTGCCAGGGCGCCGCGGATCACGAAGGTATCGCACATGGTGGATTGGGTTGCTCACGCGAAATGCATCGGAGGACGGGTGTCGATCCTCCCATGACCAGCGCCCGTGACTCAATGGCGCCCGGACGGTTTCTTTTCTGTTGCGTGGTTCATTGGTCCGCTGTCCCCTGCTTCTTGCGCATTTCCGCGCGGACAGAGGAGCCCCATGAAGATCTCGGATTTCAAGGTCATGACCTTCGACATCGTCGGCACCTGCATCGACTTCGAGGCTGGGGTGCTGAAGGCGGTGCGGGCTCTGGGCGGGCCGAAGGCGGCGGCCGCTTCGGATGACCAGATCTTCGAGCCGTATGTGCGGGCTCGAGACAAGTTCCACGGCCGCACCTCCGAAGCCTTCGCCGACGTCTATCTGTCGCTGGCGCAGGAACTCGATCTCGTGCGGGACGCCGCGACGGCCGATGCATTCCAGCTCGCCATCCTCCGCCTGCCGGCCTTCGCCGATTCCGCCGCGGCCCTGGCAAGGCTCAGGAAGCGTTTCCGCCTGGTCGCGATGACCAATGCCGACCGCACCGCCTTCTCGGCGTACTCAGAGGTGCTCGGCAATCCGTTCCACGACAGCGTCACCTGCGACGACGCCGGCTGCGCCAAGCCGGACCCGCAATTCTTCGCCTTCAACAAGGGGCGGCAGTCGGCGCATGGCTTCAAGCAGTCGGAGATCTTGCATGTGGCGCAGAGCCAGCACCACGACATCGGCGTCGCGGTCGCGCTCGGCTACACCACCTGCTGGATCGAGCGCCGCCAAGGCCAGGCCGGCTTTGGCGGCACGCCGAAGCCGAAGGCCGTGACCAAGCCGCATTTCCACTTCGCAAACCTGCAGCAACTCGCCGACGCGGTCGATGCGGAGCTCGGCGCGGCTTAAGCGCCCCGCCGCGCCGCCTCGATCTTGGCGACGTCGATTTTCTTCATCTGCATCATCGCGTCGAAGGCGCGCTTGGCTTCGGCGCCGCCGGCGGCCATCGCCTCCAACAAGACGCGCGGGGTGATCTGCCAGTTGACGCCCCACTTGTCCTTGCACCAGCCGCAGGCGCTCTCCTGCCCGCCGTTGCCGACGATCGCGTTCCAGTAGCGATCGGTCTCCGCCTGATCCTCGGTCGCGATCATGAAGGAGAAGGCCTCGGTCTGCTTGAAATACGAGCCGCCGTTGAGGCCGACGCAGGGAATGCCGCAGACCGTGAAATCGACCGTGATCACGTCGCCCGCCTTGCCGGACGGATAGTCGCTGGGCGCCTTGTGGACGCCGTTCACCGCGCTGTTCGGAAAGGTCGCGGCGTAGAACCGGGCCGCGGCCTCGGCGTCCTTGTCGTACCAGACGCAGATCGTGTTCTTGGCGATGGCCATTGTCTTGTTCCTTTTGCTCTTGAGATTGGTTCGGAGGTTGGAAGGTTGGCGTTACAGGCTCACTGAAAATCCGCACATTCGTAGAGCGGCCGGATTTCGAGCTCGCTCGGTCCGGGCATCGGATTGGGGCAGCGCTTCGCCCAGGCGACCGCCTCGGCCATGTCCTTGACCTCCCAGAGCCAGAAACCGGCGACCAGCTCCTTGGTCTCGGCGAAGGGCCCGTCGATGACCGTGCGGCCGGGACCGTCGAACGCAATCCGCTTGCCCGCCGACGAAGGCTTCAGCCCGTCGCCGGATTTCATGATGCCGGCCTTGATCAGCTCTTCGTTGTACTTGCCCATGTCCTCGAACATCTTCCGGGTCGCCTCGTCCATGACCAGGCCCTTCTCGCTGTCCGCGGTCGCCTTCACCAGCACCATAACGCGCATCGTTCCGTCTCCCTTGTCTCAGTCGGCCCCTTTGGCCCTGATATCAAGACGTCGAACGGGGATTGGAGAGATCGACAAACCCCGCCAACTTTTCTTGCCGGCTGGGGGGTGGATAAAATTAAGTGATGCAGATCAGGGGTTTGCGGCGTTGCGGTCGGCGATCAGCGCGATCAGGCGCCGGGCATCGACGGGCGCCCGCACCTTGGCGTCGTTGTCAAAAAAGACGAACACATCGCGCCTTGTCCGAGGATCACTCCGCTCCCGACCCTTCTCCGGGACAAACGGGGTGAAGCCGCAACGTTCCTTTTCAGGCGCTCGCGTCGACGCGCCGTCCCGGAAGCCGTCTTTCGATTCGGACGCGGTTCAACGTCATTCCCGCCATCGCGCGTGTAACCCGCGAACGCAGCGGGCATTGCTTTCAGCATGGCCAAGAGAAAACGATCTGATACGGAGGACTCTCGCCAATACGCGGCGATCCCGATCCGGTTGCGCAAGAACGGCAAGCCGGAGGTTCTGCTGCTGACTTCGCGCGGCAAGGGCCGCTGGGGCATTCCCAAAGGCTGGCCCATGCGCAAGCGCTCCCCGCAGGGCACCGCGCGCCAGGAGGCGTTCGAAGAGGCGGGCGTTAAGGGACGCGTCATCCGGCACGGCGCGATCGGCCGCTACCACTACACCAAGACCGGGCTCGGGAAGATCATGGTCAAGGTGTTCGTAATGCAGGTCGAGCGCCAAGTGCGAAAATGGCCGGAGAAGCCGGAGCGGAAGACGCGCTGGTTCACACCGGACCAAGCAGCGGACCGGATCCCCGACCGCCGGCTCGGCCGCATGTTGCGGAAGGCAGCGAAGCTCGCCAGCGCCGCCGCATAAAGCGCCGGCGGCCAGGCAATCCGTTACAGAGGAACGCGCATGTCGGACACCGGTATTTCATGAGCGGTGCCAGGTCTTAAGCGGCGCTGTCGCCGGGCCATTCAGCACGCTTCCATCGGCGTCGAAATGCGAACCATGGCAGGGACAGGGCGAGAGCTGCCGCTGGTCCTGCCCGCGAAGCTGGACGCAACGGATTGCCGACGCCTCCCCCATCCCGCCACCAATTGGCCGCGCCACTAACTGACGGTGACGACAATATCCTGGTCGACCGCCACCCGGACGGCTTGGTGCGTGTAGATCGCGTAGCCGCCCAAGGTCGACGTATCGCCGGCGCTCCAGCCCTCCGAGGCCAGGAGATGCAGCGTGTCGCCGGCATTGCCGTCGACCTTCAAGACGTTGTCGAGTGACGCGACGCCGCCCACGTTGGTGTTGTTGGCGTCGATGTCGAGGATGTCGGCCAGATGCAAGGTCATGGCGTTGTTCTGGCCGTTATCGACGTCGATGGTCTCGATGCCGCTGATCTTGCCGCGATCGGAGGTGGCAGCATTGCCGTCGAGATTGCCAAAGTCGATGGCGCCGGCGAAGTCGAGGTGGAGGGTGTCCGTGCCGCTGCCGCCGTCGACGCGATGGAATGTCCGGTCCGTGACATGGACCTGGTCGTCACCGTTGCCGCCACTTAACGAATCTGCACCCCCTCCACCATTCAGAGTATCGTTGCCTTGCGCCCCGACAAAAGTCTCGGCAGCCGCAGTGCCGTTCAGCGTGTCGGCCGCGGTGGTGCCGAGTCGGGTGACGTCGCCTGTGAAGTCCCCGCCATAGACCACATAGGCCTTGCCGCCGCCGACACCCCAGGGAGCGCCGATCAAGAGATCGGCGTAGCCGTCGCCATTGACGTCACCAGCAGCCGATACCGAGAAGCCGGTCACATCATTGGTGGCAGCGCCGTCGAGACGAAAACCGGTGATGCCGTCCGGATTGAAGAAGTCAATCTTCCCGTCGGTGGCGCCATCGGCCGCGTCCAGGGCGGCGAGGTTCGTGGCGCCGCCGTAAACCACGTAAACTGCGCCGCCCCGGTAGATCCCATCAGGGTTGAAGTTTGCAGTCGGCGTGCCGACCAGCAGGTCGTCATATCCGTCGCCGTTGACGTCGCCGGCCGCGGAAAGGACGGCGGAGGCCGTGATCTCGTAACCTGCGACGCCAACGCGAGAACTCGATCCAACAATGCCGTCGATCTGTCCGTCCGTCCCATCCAGCGCCTGCAGGTTGGCACCGCCGCCGAAGGCCAGGAAGAAACCGCTCGAAGAACTCGTAATGAGGTCCGAGATTCCGTCACCGTTCAAATCGCCGAGTGAACTGAATCCGCCGCGGAGGCCGTCGGCGCCATTGAGCGATCCTGGGGTGGCGTGACCATCGACGACGCCGTCTGCGGCATCCCATGCCGAAAGATGCTGCGCACCACCATAGATCAGGGCGACGGTGGTAGTGGCGCTGGATCCCACGAACTTGGACGCGACGGTGAAATCGGAAATTCCGTCGCCATTGACATCTCCGGCGTCGTTAACAAAGACATCTACGCCCGCCGTAAACCCGTCGATGCGCAGGCCTGTGCCGGCGGAAAGATTGACGAGACCCAAATGACCGTCCGCCTTGCCGTCTGCGAGGTCGAGCGCTGCCGCACCGGCACCACCGTATACGACATAGGCCGCTCCGGAATGGCCATTGCCGTCCCTCGCTCCATAGCGGGAACCGACGACGACATCATCGAAACCGTCACCGTTGACATCGCCAGTTGATGTAACCGACCAACCGCTTTGATCGCCGGGCACGACGCCGTCGATCGTGAAACCCGTTTTCCCGTCGACCTTGGCGAGATCCATGCCACCGTCGACCTTTCCATCCGCCGCATCCAGCGCGGACAACGATGCCGGACCGCCATAGATCACATAGCTAGTTCCGGCTGCAGTGGCGTTGCGTCCACTTACGATGATATCGGCGTAGCCGTCGCCATTGACGTCGCCTGCCGCGGAAACGGAAAAACCGGTGAACGCGTTGGCAACACCGCCATCGAGCCGGAAACCGCTTGCGATGCCGATTTTGTCCAGGACCACGATGCCATCAACGACACCATCGGCGGAGTCTGCTGCAGCGAGGTTCGTACTGCCGCCATAGACAACGAAGGTCCGCCCGGCTTTGGAGAATCCATCGGCATCGCCGGACATTGCGGTCAGCAGCATATCGTCGTAGCCGTCACCGTTGACGTCGCCGGCGTTGGCAACCATATAGCCTAGCTGGTCGGCGCCTGCGCCGTCAAAGCGATAGGCACCGGTTCCAAGCAGGTCGGCCAGATCCTTGGATACCTCCGGGACGTGCAGTTCAACGGTCTGGTCGGCGAATTTGAGCCATTCGACACCGCTCAGCGTGTCCACACCGTCGTTTCCCCCCGCCGCAGCGTTGAGATCCGTGATGATAACTGTGCCGGCTTTGAACTCGACGGCATAGTCTGCGCGAATTCCGGCGAAGACCGCGGTATCGTTGCCGCTGCCACCGTCAATCGTGTCGTTGCCCGCGCCACCGGTCAGACGGTCATCGTCTTGTCCGCCGGCGAAGTGATCATTGCCGGCGCCGCCGTCAATCGTGTCGTTGCCGGCGCCGCCAAGGAGGTCGTCGTCGTTGCCAAGGCCGTTCAGGGTATCGTTGCCGCCGCGTCCATTGAGCGTATCGATGGCGCCGGTACCGTTCAGCGTATTGCTGCCGCCGGTACCGATCTGCGGCTGGAGGCCAAGCAAGTCGCTGCCGAAGATCACCTCGACCGCGCCTGAATTGACGCCATTCGAGTCAGCATTGGGTGCGCCGACCAAGAGATCGTCAAACCCGTCGCCGTTGATGTCGCCCGCCGCCGATACAGAGAAACCGGCGCCGTCGCCTGCATAGTCTCCTTTGACCCAGAACCCCTTCGCCAAGCTGGGATTGCTGAGATCGAAGCTCGCACCAAAACCGCCCGCGTGACCGAAAAGAACATAAGTGGCACCGGCCTTGTCCCCGCCGGCTTGTGGGACGCCGATCAAGAGGTCCGCATATCCGTCGCCGTTGACGTCGCCCGCCCCGGAAACCGAATATCCGGTCTCGTCGCCCTCCACCGAACCGGGAATCTTGAACCCGTTGGTCCCGTTCAGGGTGGAAAGATCTATGTTGTGGACTTTCTCACCGGTGCCGAACACCACCCAGGCGTTGCCGTCGACCGGTACGTTGTCGAAGCGCTGGTACGAGGTTGGCGATCCGATGATGATATCGTCGAATCCATCTCCATTGATGTCGCCGGCAAAGGCAACGCTATAGCCGGCGAGATCGCCATGGGCCGCGCCGGTAATGCGAATGGCCGCGGAGCCGAGGTTGGCATCCATGTACTGGCTCGCCGCGAATCCACCAACGTGGCCGAGGACGATGTAGGCGCCACCCGACGTCTTGCCGTAGCCATACTCATAGGGAGCGCCGATCACGACATCGTCGATGCCGTCACCGTTGAAGTCGCCATCCCCCGAGACAGACCAGGCGGCACCCACATCTTCATGCCCGCTGAACTTGGCCGGGGACTTCGGCAGCGCGACGCCGTTGTTGCCGTCCAGCGCACCAAGATCGAGCTCGGACCCGAACCCCGTGCTCTTTCCGAAGACCACGAAGGCGGCGCCTCTCTGAAATCCGGTGGCGCCGATGATGACATCGCCGATTCCGTCGCCATTGAGGTCGCCCGCTGCATGAACCGCACCGCCAGCCAGATCACCGGCAGCGGCCCCGCTGATCTTGAATCCGTTCGTTCCGTCAAGCTTGGAAAGATCGATCTCGGGCGCGAACCCTCCCGCCTTGCCGAAGACGACATAGGCCGCACCTGACGATGCGCCGTTGTCATCGGCGCCCATCGCCCCGACCACCACGTCGGCGTACCCATCGCCATTGATATCCCCGGCCGAGCCGACGCTGAATCCCGCATAGTCGCCCTTGGCAAACCCGGACAGGCGAAAGCCGTCGCTGCCGTCCAGTGCGCCGAGGTCGAGAACATCGGGCAGCCCACTCGCGCCGCCGAACACCACATAGGCGGCGCCGGAATCGGCGGCGGTACCATCAGCAACCGGTGCCCCGATGATGAGATCGGCATAGCCATCATTGTTGACGTCGCCGGCTGCTCCAACTGCGGCACCCGCGGCTTCGCCGGGCGCACCGCCGATCAGGATCGGTTCCGAACTGATACCGATCGTCCTGTCGGAGAACTGCACTCGTTCAACGTTGAACAGAGTGTCGGTACCATCGTCACCGTTCGAGCCATTCAGGTCGGTGATGCGGACGCCACCCTGGGTGTAGACGATCTGATATTCAGATACCTTTCCGGTCAGAACGACGGTGTCAGTGCCTTTTCCACCATCGACAATGTCGTCACTCGCGCCCGGTGTTATGGTGTCGTTGCCGCCGGCACTGGAGATGAAATCCCTGCGGGAAGTGCCGGCAATTGTGTTGGCTCCGTCGTCACCGTTCTTAACGAGGGGCGAGAAATCATTTCCGACCAGGGTTACGTTACCGCTGAGCTCGACCCCAAAATCGGCGGCCTTGTCGCCGTCGACATCACCCTCAACCACCGTAATATTGTGGGCGACATCGAAATATGCACGCATCTCGCCTGCCTGCCCAGTGAACTCAGTCGCGCCGATAAACTGGAAGACCTGGTGGCCACTCTTCGTGCTGTCGGCATCGATCATCCAGAAGTCCAGCTGGTCGGCGCCGGACACGAAATCCGTGATCCGGTCCCGGGCTCCGGCTGTGCCCCCGGTATCGCCGGCTGCGAAAATGAAGACGTCCATTCCGCCGCCACCCGTCAGGGTATCCACCCCGGCTCCGCCGCCCAACAGGTTGTTCCCGGAGTTGCCGGTGATGACGTTGGCTTGTGTGTTGCCAAAACCGTCGATGTTTCCGGCGCTGGCCGCCAGGACAAGATTTTCGACGGAGCCCGTCAGAGTGTAATCGACGGAAGCGATGACCGTATCGATTCCCTGGCTGGTCTCGCCTGCCTCGAAGACGATGTCACGAACGTCATCGACATAGAAGGTGTCGTTCCCGTAGTAACCCGACATCTGGTCTTCCCCAGTGCCGCCATCGATGACGTCGTCCCCAGACAGACCCCAGATCGAGTCGTTACCGCCTTGGCCCTGTATTGAGTCATTCGCATTCCCACCTGTGAGGCTGTTGTCTTTGTCGTCACCGACGAGCGTCTTCGCAGTCGCCAGGGTGCCAACCGCAAAGTCACTCAATTGAAGGGTATACTGGCCTATTAGATCCAGTCTGAGGTCGACGGTTTTGTTGCCATCGATGTCGGCTTCGATGATTGTCAGGTTCTGATCGGAATCGTAGTAAGACCGAAGCTCTGCGGGCCCGCCATCGAAGGCTTGATTCCCAATGTATGTGTAGCTCGTTCCGCTGATCGCAAGTTTGTCGGTCCCCTGCTGAAAATCCGTCACCACAGCATGAGGCCGGCCGGTAAAGAAAGTGTCGAAGTCTTCGTCAACAAACGTGTCGGCGCCGCCACCGCCAGTTAGCGTGTCTGCGCTCCTGCCGCCATTGATGATATTGTTGCTTTCATTTCCAATAATCACATTGGCATAGGAATTGCCGGTGCCATTGATAGCACCAGCGCCAGCTTTCAAGATGAGATTGTCGGGAACAGCGCCCATGACATAGTCGATTGAAGCGACGACTGTTTGGGTTCCGCTACCATCGTAGCTTGTGATGAAATCACCGGGATTATCGACATAGAAGGTGTCGTTGCCTTTTCCTCCATCCATCTTGTCGGCGCCGGTGCCGCCGTCGAGTACGTCGTCACCTTCATTGCCCGTGAGGTTGTCATCGCCGCCGAGCCCGTAGAGCGTGTCGTTAAGCGCTGCTCCAGTCAGCGTGTTCGCGTTGCCGTCGCCGGTCAGCGTCAGCGGCTGGATTGCGGTTGCTGGAGTGAAGTCGGTCGGACCCAGCTTCAGATTGCCGGCGAGCTCGATGGAGAAATCGGCAACTTTGTCCTTATTGACGTCACCTTCCAGGATCGTGACGTTGCGGGTGGAATCATAGACGGCGCGCAGCTCGCTTGCTTTGCCATCGAATGCGTTCGATCCAATGACATTGAAGACCCCGAGACTGCTGAAGTCGAGCTTGTCGGTCCCAACCTCGAAGTCGGTGATCAGGTCCCTCGTGCCCGCCGTCCCTCCGGTATCTCCGGCGCCGAAAATGAAAGTGTCAGCACCTGTACCGCCGGTCAGCGTGTCGGTCCCGGCACCGCCGGTGATCACATTGGCGCCTTCATTGCCCAAGATGACATTAGCCGCGGCATTGCCAGTCCCATTGATGTTCCCGGCGCCGCTCTTCAGCGTCAGATTTTCAAGACCGGCTCCCAGCAAATAGTTGATCGACGATATGACTAGATCAGTGCCTTCGTTGGGTGAAGACGCTTCTGCAACAACGTCTGTCCCCAGGTCCACATAGTAGGTGTCGTTGCCCTTACCGCCGGTCATCTTGTCCGCGCCGGTCCCGCCGTCCAGGATGTCGTCGCCGTCATTGCCGATCAGCGTGTCGTCCCCGCCCGCACCGGACAGGCTGTCGCCCATCCGGCCGCCGGTCAGCGTGTTCGCGTTGCCGTCTCCGGTCAGCGTCAGCGGCAATAGCAGGCTGGTGTTGGTGAAGTCGCCCTGGTCGAGCGTGACGTTGCCGGTGAGCTCAATCCCGAAGTCCGCGACCTTGTCGCCGTTGATGTCGCCTTCGACCAGCGTGATGTTCTTCCCGGCGTCGTAGACCGCATGCAGTGCATCCGCCTGCCCGTCGAACGCCCCGCTCCCCAGGAACCGGAACTGGTCCAGCGCCGACACGTCCAGCTTGTCCGAACCGTGTGCGAAGTCCGTGATCACATCCCGGGTCGCCTGGGTCGCACCGGTGTCGCCAACCCCGAACACGAAGGTGTCCGCGCCGCCATTCCCGGTCATGGTGTCGACACCGGCCCCGCCGGTCAGCACATTGTTTCCGCTGTTGCCGATGATGACGTTCGCCGCCGCGTTGCCGGTGCCGTTGATCGGCGCCGTGCCGTCCAGCGTCAGATTCTCGAGCCCGGTCCCCAAGGTGTAGTTGATGGTCGAATGGACCGTGTCCGTGCCCTGGTTCGCTGCCGTCAGCGGAACCACCGCATCCGCCGTCTTGCCGGTCACGAAGTCCCGGCCGGTCATCGTCGTCCCGTTCAGGAACACCCCCTTTCCAGCACAGTGGGATCCGAAGCTTGGAATTCACGTGACTTGAAGTCG
>JADMIO011216332.1_pt1 | contig 55900 bp, 44 predicted proteins | sample 8958161 | NCBI WGS metagenome assembly JADMIO01 (sample SAMN16585339, study PRJNA669376) | soil metagenome | isolation source: Crop rotation soil | place: USA: Cullars Rotation, Alabama | collected 2011
CCGGCGCTTTCTTCACGCGAAGCTTCCGCAGACCCGTGCGGGCGTCTCCTTCACGGGAAGCTTCCGCCGGCCATACCTTCACGGGAAGCTTCCGCCGGCGCTTTCTTCACGCGAAGCTTCCGCAGACCCGTGCGGGCGTCTCCTTCACGTGAAGCTTCCGCCGGCCAGACCCTCCCGTGAAGCTTCCGCCGGCGCATTCTTCACGCGAAGCTTCCGCAGACCCGTGCGGGCGTCTCATTCACGGGAAGCTTCCGCCGAAGGGGCGTCGCGGCGTCTTTGGCGCGTCACCTTCCCCTGAGGATCGCCAGCGCGCGGTCGATGAGCGCCATGTCGTCCTTGCGCGACGGGTCATCCTTCATGACGGTGCGCACGGTCGCGAGCACCGTCAGGGCGAGGGGCTTGTTCTCGAGCTGGTCGCCCGCGACGACGTGGCGCGCAACCTCGACCGCGAACACGTCGGTCGTGTTCTCGAAGTTGGTGTGCGTCGGGCCCGCGGCGCCGAGCGGCGTGTAGACCAGTTCGCGCTTCTCGCGGGTCGAGAACACGTTCCGGGTGAAGCCGGTCTCGGGCCCCGGAGTCTGGGAAACACGCGCAAGGCGAAGCACGTTGAGCTCGGCGTCGCGCTCGCGCTCGAGAGCCGCGAGGCGGTTGACCTCGCCCTCGAGAGCCTGCGCGCGATTGCGAATGGACACGCTCCACCCGAGCGTTCCGAGCACGATCACCATCGCAATGCCGACGAGGACGAACGCGAGCCGGTTGCTCTGTGCTCGGGCCGGCTGCCGCGCCGGCACCGAGGAGACGAAGCGCTTCTCGCCGCACGCGGAACACGCACCGCCCTCGCCCCAGCAGGAGACGTGGTGTCTTGCCAAGCACCCGCGGCACGCGGCCCACGCGTCTTCTTCAGAGTTGACGTTGTCGTGGCAGTGAGGACACCGCGACGCTCCGCCACGCACGACCACGTCCGTGCGCTCGGGAACCTCGGGCGTCTCTTCCTTGGGCAAACGCTTCTCGGTCTTCTCGTCGGTCATGGTCTGAGCACCTTGAGGGCGGCGCGAATCTTCGCGAGGTCGATCGTCCGGTCGGGGTCCTGCGCCATGACGGGCTCGACCTTGTCGAAGAGCGCGAGCGCCGCTTCGGGCCGGGTGAGGTGATCGCCCTCGAGGACGTGCTGGGCGATGAGGAGCGCGAACTCGTCGGCCGTCCCACTCTTCACGACCCTGGTCGCGCTGGTCCCACCGAGCGGCACGTAGTGGAGCTCTCGCGCTTCCGTGAGAGTGAAGGTCCGCTTCACGAGCCCGGCCATGGGCGAGACGGTCTTGTCGCTCTCGCGCAGGATCGTCTTCGCCGCCGCGAGCTGCTTCTCGAGATGGTCGTTCTCGAACATGAGGCGGTTGAGGTCTCGCTCGTTGCGCTGCGATCCGCGCGTCGTCACCACGAGGCCGACCAGAAGCGACACGCAACCGATCCCCAAGGCAATCGCCACGCCCGCGACGGAACTCGTCGACGAGCGCGCGGGAGCCTTGCGCGCCGGCACGGACGAGACGAAGCGCTTCTCGCCGCACGCGGAACACGCGCCGCCCTCGCCCCAGCAGGCGACGTGGTGTCTTGCTAAACACCCGCGGCACGCCGCCCACGCGTCGTCTTCAGCGTGGACGTTGTCGTGGCAGTGAGGACACCGCGACGCTCCGCCACGCACAACGACATCGGTGCGCTCGGGAACCTCCGGCGCCTCCTCCTTGGGCAAACGCTTCTCGGACTTCTCGTCGGTCATGGCTTGAGAACCTTGAGCGTCGCGCGGATCTTCTCGAGGTCCTCGACGCGATCGGGGTCCTGCGACATGACCGACTCGACCTTCTCGAGCACCTGGATCGCCAGCTCGGGTTTGGTGAGACGAGCCCCCTCGCGCACCTCGCGCGCGATCACGAGGGCGAACTCGTCGAGGGTCCGGTTGGGACACGCGAGCGAGGTGGTCGCGGTTTCGCCCACCGCCGTGTAGAGGAGGTTGTGACCGCCCTTGCTCGTGAAGGTGCGCTCCGTGATCCCCCGCTTCTCGCCGGGAGCCTCGGCGCCGAGCGCCTTGAGCGCCGCGCGGAGCCGCGCGAGGTCGGGCACGCGCTCCGGGTCCTGGGACATGACGAGCTCGACCTTCTGGAGGACCGGGACGAGCTCCTTGGGCTCGTCGAGCGTGCCCCCCTCGACAACGAGATCCGCGACGTCGAGCGCGAACTGATCGAGGGTGCGATCGGGAAGGGGCAGGGTCGTTTGGAGCCGCGCGAGCGGTTTGTACCAGACCCTGTAGTCGGCGCGGGACGTGAACGTCCGCTTGGTGATTCCGCGGAGCGCGTTGAGCTTTCCGGCTTCCGCGCGCATCTGCTCGCCGATCCCGGTGGCGGGGTCCGGCGCCGTGATCGTGGGCGCCATCGGGGGCGCCGGCCTCCCGCGCAGCGAGACGACCAGTCCGAGCGAGAGAAACGCGATCATCACGACGAGGATCTTCATGCGCGCCTCGGTCGCGCGCGGCGCGTTCTTGCGCGTCGGCGCGCTCGAGACGAAACGCTTCTCGCCGCACGCGGCGCACTGACCGCCCTCGCCCCAGCAGGCGACATGGTGTCTTGCCAAACACCCGCGACACGCGGCCCACGCGTCGTCTTCAGAGTTGACGGTGTCGTGGCAATGAGGACACCGCGACGCTCCTCCGCGCACGATCACGTCGGTGCGCTCGGGGACGACGGGCGCCTCTTCCTTGGGAGGCAAGCGCTTCTCGGTCTTCTCGTCCGTCATGGCTTGAGCACCTTCAGCGCGGCACGGATCTTCTCGAGATCGGCCGTGCGATCGGGGTCCTTCGCCATGACCGACTCCACCGTCGTGAGGATGGGGACCATCTTCGCGCTGTCCTGGAGCTGATCGCCCGAGTTGACGACCCTCGCGATCGCGAGCGCGTACTCGTCGAGCGTGTGGTGAGGCATGGTCAGCACCATGATCTTCCCGCCGGCGGGCGTGAAGACCACCTCGTAAGCGCCGTGCGACGAGAAGGTGCGCGTCGTGATCCCGCGGAGGTCGCTCGCGTCCACGGGCCTCGAGGCGCGGGCGAGGTCCCGGAGCGCCTCGTCGGCGCGCTTCGCCTGATTCCGCGCTTCGGTCGTCGTGTAAATGAGTGCGAAACCGAGGCAGCCCGCCAGGAACGTCATGAGCTTGAGCCTCATGTCGTGCTGGCCTGCCGCCTTCCGCCGCGGCATCGAAGAGACGAAGCGCTTCTCGCCGCACGCGCCACAGGCGCCGCCCTCGCCCCAGCAGTCGACGTGGTGCCTCGCGAGACACCCGCGGCACGCGGCCCACGCGTCTTCTTCAGAGTTGACGGTGTCGTGGCAATGAGGACACCGCGACGCTCCTCCGCGCACGATCACGTCCGTGCGCTCCGGAACGGGAGAAGGCGTCTCCTCCCGAGGAGGAGGCGCCTTCTTCTCTTGCGACCCGTCCACGAGTTAATCGACCTCGAGCTTGGCGAACTTCTTCTTGCCAGCTCTGAGCACGAAACCCGACTTCACTTCGACTTCGGCCCGCGCGTCTTCGATCCGCTTGCCGTCGAGCTCGACGCCACCACCCTCGACCAATCGACGAGCCTCGCCGTTGGACGGACAGAAGCCCGCCACAACGGTCAACAACTTGACAATCCCGACTCGTCCATTCTCGAGCTGCCCCTTGGCAACCTTGATCGTCGGGATGTCCTGCGGCAGCGCACCGCCGCCGATCTCGGCCCGCCAGCGAGCCTCGGCCTCGGCAGCCGCCGCAGCCCCGTGATAAAGCTCGACGATCCCGCGCCCGAGCCGCAGCTTCGCATCGCGCGGATTCACACCCGCCCCGAGCAGGGCCTTGTATTCAGCCTCGGGAACGTCCGTGAAGAAGCGGAACCACCGCTCCATGATCGTGTCGGGCACGGTCATGGTCTTCTTCATCTGCTCGAACGGCGCCTCGGCGACACCGATGTAATTGCCAAGGCTCTTCGACATCTTCTTGACGCCGTCGGTGCCCTCGACGATCGGCGTCATGACGCAGATCTGGCGGAGCTGGCCTTCCTTCTCCTGCAAATCACGCCCAACGAGAAGATTGAACTCCTGGTCCGTCCCACCCAGTTCAATGTCGGACCGGATGCAGACCGAGTCCCACCCCTGCATGAGCGGGTAGATCATCTCGTGGAGGTAGAGAGGCTCCTGCGCCTTCATGCGGTTCGTGAAGTCGTTCCGCTCGAGCAGGCGCTGAACCGAGCTCTTCCCGGCCAGACGAATCACGTCGATGAAGTTCATCTTCGAGAACCACTCGCCGTTCGAGCGGATCTCGAGCTTCTCCTCCGACGGGTCGAGGATCTTCTTGATCTGCGTGACGTAGGTCTCGGCGTTCTTCCTGACCTCGGCCTCGGTCAGGATCGGGCGCGTGGCCGACTTCCCCGAGGGGTCGCCGACCTGCGCCGTGTAGTCGCCAATGATCAGAACGGCCTTGTGGCCGAGATCCTGGAACCGCCGAAGCATCCTCAACACCACGGCGAAGCCCAGGTGGATGTCCGACGCCGTCGGATCGATCCCGAGCTTCACGCGGAGCGGCCGCTTCTCTTTGTCGGCGCGCGCGAGGCGTTCACGAAGCTCCTCGCGCGAGATGATCTTCTCGGTCCCCCGCTCGATCTGAGCGAGGACCTTGTCGAGGTCGAGCATCAGAACGGCATGTCTTCCTTGAGCGACGTGTTCGAGACCTGGGGCTTCCGCTCCACGGGAGGAGCGGGCGGCGCCGGCGGAGGAGTCGGCGCCGGCGGCGGAGGAGGAGGAGCCGCAGCCTCAACCCTGGTCGGCTGCGTCCCCGGGGCCGGAGCCTCGGGCGAGGGCGTGGGGCTCGTCGTCCCACCCACGGGAGGAGTCGCAGCGTCCGTGAGACCCGCCGAGAACGCGGCCTGCTCCTCGGGCGTCATGGGGATCGCCGGACCGGCCGGAATGCCGTCGCGACGAGGACCACGGCGACGGCGACGCTTGCGCTTGCCGCTCGCACCCGCCTCGCCCTCGGCGCCCGGAGCGCCCTCGGGGCGCGGACCGCGACCCGAGCCACCCGGCGCGCGGCCGGGACCCGAGGTCGGAGTCGGACCACTCATGGCCTCTTCGACCGCGGCCTCGTCCGACCCGCCGACCTGCGCCATGGCGCCGGCCGGAAGGTTGACGCGCTGGCCAGGACCGATCGGCGCGAAGTTCTCGAGGTGCACGACGACGCGCTGACGCTTCTCGCCCGTGGGGGTCTCCCACGTGTCGAGCTTGAGGCGTCCCTCGATGAAGATCTGGCCGCCCTTCTTGACCTGCTGGGCAAGCAGCTCGCCCGAGCGGCCCCACGCCTGGACCTCGATCTTGTCCGTCTCGCGGACGCGCTGGTTGCGCTCCTTCGAGAAGTAGTCGCGGCTGATCGCGAGGACCACGCGCACGACGGTGCTGCCCGAGTGCGTATCGCGCGACTCGGGATCCCGATCGACCTGACCGAGGAGATAGACCTTGTTGAGGTTCACGGTACGGCCTCCGTTGAATGGAAGGGGCGACGAGGGGCACGATGGGACGGAAAAGCGGGCGGCAAATCAAGCATCGTGGATAGACTCCCGCGCATGAGGCGCCACGCGGTCGACCTGCTCTCGATCCTCTTCGCGGTCGGGGCCTTGTACCTCCTCGCGTTCGCGGGAGATGGCTTCCCCGATCCCGACGGGTACTACCACGTCCGCTTCGCCGACCTCATGGCCCGCGGCGAGGTCCCGCACGGCTCCTTCCCCTGGGCCAGCGCGTCCACGTGGGCCACCGCCTTCTCGGACAAGGACTGGCTCTTTCACGTCGCCCTCGTCCCCTTCGTGCGTCTTTTCGATCCGATCGTCGGCGGCAAGGTCGCGACCGCGACGTTCTCGTCCCTCCTCGTGATCACCCTCGCCTTCGTTCTCCATCGACGAGGCGCTCCGCGCCCCGGTCTCCTCGCGTTGATCGCGCTGTTCGGGAGCTACGGGTTCCTCCAACGAGTGATCCTCACTCGCACCCTGACCCTCGCGATCGTGTTGCTCCTGTTGCTCACGTGGGCCCTCACCGAGCGACGAGCTCGCCTCGCCTTCGTGATCGCCCTCCTCTATCCGCTCACCTACGCGGCGATCTTCGTCCCGGTAGCGCTCGCCCTCGTCGCCCTGCTGGTGGAGCGCGCGAAGGGGGACACGCGCTCGGCCCGCGGGACGGTGCTCGCGACCTGCGCGGGGACACTGCTAGGAATTGCCCTGCACCCCGACTTCCCGCTCAACCTCGGCCTCGCGTGGGACCAGAACGTCCGCGTCCTCGCGAACGCGTGGGCGGGCACGCGCCTGGGCCTCGTCCAGGCGAACGAGTTCACGCCCTACCTCATCCGCGAGGCGGCCCACGGATCGTTCGTAGCTCTCCTCGCGATCGCGGCGAGCGTCGGCGTCATTCTGGTGGCGGACCCCGTGCGCCCTCTCAAGTGGGCGCGGCTGATCGTCGGCGGTCTCGTTGTGGCGTTGGTGGCCGGCGTGAACCTCGACGAGGGGAACACGCGCCACGTCCTCCTCCTCGGGGCGCCCGTGTGGGGGATCCTGGTTGTCATAGTTGGACGATCCGCCGTCCGCGCGCCGGGGATTGGCAAAGATTCTCTCTTCGCCTTGATGTTGGCCGTCGCAGCGCTCGCCGGAGGAGCTCTCTCGGCTCGCTTCTTCGAGTACGTCGGACCCCTGGCTGTGTTGGCGTTCGGTCTTTTGGCGCGTGACGCCCTCGCCGCGCCATCGGTGCGCGTGCGGATCGCCGAGGGGCTCGCGGCTTCTCGGATGCTTCAAGGTCTCGTCGCGTCGGCGATCGTCCTCGTCGCGTTTCACTCGCTCGTGAGCAACGGGCGAAACGTCTATCGCTTCGCGCGCGAGGCGCAGGTTTCTCGCTTCGAGCCTGCCGCCCGCTGGCTCAGCGCGAACGCGCGCCCGGGCGAGGTGATCTTCCACGACCGCTGGGGCGCGGCGCCCGACCTTTTCTATTACGCGCCGGGTTTGCGCTACCTGGTTTTGCTAGACCCCGCGTTCCTGTTCTACGCCGACGAGGATCACCGTCGCTTCAATCTCTGGGACGAGGTCGTCCTCGGCCAGCGCTCTCCCGACGAGGTCCGGGCTTTCGACGGCTGCCGTTTCATCGTCCGTGACGCGCAGTTCGCTCGTTCGGAACCCCTGCGCAAGCGTCTGGAAAAGGGCGGCGCGGTTCTTCGTCAGACCGAAAAGGACGTCGAGGTCTGGGAGCTCACCCGGTAACCCCCACCGCGGCCATCTCCCTCCCCCCGCAGGGGGGAGGGCCGGGGTGGGGGGCGAGACGACGGCCCGCAGCTCGCCCCCAGCCCGGCCATCTCCCTCCCCCCGCAGGGGGGAGGGCCGGGGTGGGGGGCGACACGCCTCGCAGACGGGCCTCCCTTCCCTCTAAACGCGTCTCGCGCGACGAAGAGAATAAGGAAAGGAGGAGGCAAGGAAGCTGACGCCCCCGTCTACGGCTTCTCCGCGATCAGGCCGAGCGAAACACCAAACGGATAATCAACCGCCAGCGAGAGCCTGGCCTCCGCACCAAACAAGGAAGCGAAGATCCGGTTCCGCACGGGCCCGTTGACCTCGTTCTCGTTCGTCACGGGCAGTTTGAGCAAACGAATCAGCTTGCGAGCTACCAGGATTGGCAAAAACAGCGCGCAATTGAAAAACCACGCGCGCCTCACCACGAGCCCCGCCGCCCGCACCCGCGCGACGAGGTCCTGCCGCGCATAGCGTCTCCGATGCAACGAGACGTCGTCCTGCGGTCCCCACAGGAACTCGAACGCGGGGACCATGAGGAGCAGCCGTCCCCCGGGCGCCAGCACACGAGCCAGCTCGCGCAGGCCCGCCTGGTCGTCGTCCAGGTGCTCGAGGATGTCGAGCGCGCACGCCAACTCGAACGAGCCGTCGCGAAAGGGCAGCCTCACCGCGTCCGCGCGACACGCGGGGCCGGCGGCGCGTGGCGCGGCGAACTCGAGCGCATCCGTCGAGCGGTCCACCAGGACCGGCCGACCGAAGCGCCCGAGCATCTCCGCGTTCACGCCGCAGCCCGTCCCGAGGTCGAGGATCCGCGCGTCGCGGTCCTCGACCAGGGAGGGGAGCAGCTTTTCAAGAAGACGCCGGCGACCCTGATACCACCAGTGGTTTCTCTCGACGTCGCGCTGGATCAAGAACCAGTCGCGCGCGATGTCGTGCACGGGTGGCGGGTCTCAGGGCGTTACTTCTTGGCGCCGTCCTTGGCGAGCTTGTTGAGCTTGCGCTGGAGACGGCTCTTGCGGCGCTTGGCCGTGTTCTTGTGGATCGAGTGGAACGCGGCGGCCTTGTCGAGCTTCGTCTGGATGTCGAGGAGCTGCGTGGCCGCGGCCTTCGCGTCCTTCTCCTCGGTGATCGCCGTCGTGATCTTCTTCACGAGGGTCTTGAGCTCGGTCTTGCGCGCCTTGTGGCGGAGACGGTGCTTGTCGTTCTGACGGACGCGCTTCTTGGCCTGCTTTGAAGTGGGCATCGTGGTGTTCTCCGGTAGTTTCTTCGAATCTTGGGGTTGGATTGATCAGGACGACCCGAGCTTCTCCATGCGCGTGGTCACGTCCTTGAAGTTGTAGTCGACCTCGGCGATCGCCGAGAACTCGGTCAGGGCCTTGTCGGGCTTCTTCGCGGCCTCGTGCAACCGACCCATGAGGTACGAGATGTTCTTCCAGAGGTCGTCGTTCTTCTCGACGATGTCGCCGCGCGCGGCCTCGAGCTCTTTGATCGCGAGGGCGTAGATCTTCTTCTTCATGCCGTAGCAGAGCCCGAGGTAGTACCCCGAGTCCGCCTTCCGGCGCGCGTCCTGCTTCGACTTCTGGAGCTGGGTGATTGCCTCATCGATGCGGTCGGCGTCGTAGAGCGCCTTGCCGAGGTCGTACGAGATCCCGAGCTCCGTCGGGTGAGCGGCGACGCGACGCGTGTACTCGTCGATGATGAAGGTGTTCTTGTCCTTCGTCACCTTGTCGAGCTTCGCCTGCATGCCCTCGTCGTCGGGCGTCTTCTTGAGGGCGTCCTTCAGCTTCTTGATCGTGTCGTCGTAGCGCTTGATCTTGACGTCGCCCTTGCCTTCCGACGAGGGGTAGTCGTCCGGCTTGATCTCGAGCGCCTTGTCGAAGAACTCGAGCGCTTGCTCGTAGTTCTTGCACATGACCGACCACTCGGCCATCTGACGCCATTCCTTGGCGTCGCCCTTGCCGCCCTTGGCCTTCATCTCGGCCAGCTTCTCTTCGATGCGCTCTTTGGCTTGCTCGGGCGTGCGGACGCGGGCGCCTTCTTTTTCGAGCTTGGCGGCCGCGCCCTTGTCGATCAGGTCCGTGTGGCCCTTGGTCGAGCCGTCCGCGTTGACCTTGTGCGAGAGGGTCATCTGCGCGGGAATGTCTTTGCACATCTTCTCCGCCTCTTGGTCCTGAGGCAGGAGCTTGTTGAGGCGCTGGAAGTTGTTGAGAGCCTTCTGATAGTCGCCCGTCCCGTGATAGACGCGACCGAGGAGGCGAAGGCCCTCCGAGTACTTCCCATCGAGCGAGAGCGCGTCTTCCAGGATCGCGATCGCGAGGGGGTTCTGGTTCGCGTAGCTGGCCGCTTCACCGAGCTTCACGAGGACCGGCACCGACGTCGGGTCTTCTTTCAGCACGTCCTCGAGAGACAGCATCGTCTTCTCGGGGTCCTTCTTCGAGACGGGCATCGTCTTCGCGGCGGCCACGCGGGCGCCGATCTTCGCGCGCTGGAGCATTCCCGGAGGGTTCAGCTTGAACCGCTCGCGCTCGACAGCCCGCAGCTCTTTCCGGGAGTCGATGTCCCCCGGAGTGACCTTCAAGTGCTCGATGTAGAGCTCGATCGCGTAGTCGAAGTTCTTCTTCTTCGAGGCCTCACGGGCCCTCTCGACCATCTTGGACGGCGCCGACATCTCGCAGGCATCTCCCCGGGAAAGAGCCGCAGACGGTAACCTGCGCGCTTCTCCCTTGTCAATGAAAGACGGATGCTTAGGACCGGAAAGGTTGCCCGTTTCCGACCCCGTGTTAACATGTCTTCTCAGTCCGCCGGAGACAGACACGTGCCCGAGCTCGAGCTCATCCTTTATCCCGATCCGCGTCTTCGCAAGGTCTCGGAGCCGGTCAAGAAGATCACGCCCGACCTCCTTGCCCGTGTCCGGGACATGTTCCCGGTCATGTACGAAGCCAAGGGCATCGGCCTCGCCGCTCCCCAGGTCGGCTGGAACGTGCGCCTCTTCACCATGAACGTCTCGGGGGAACCGGAGGACGAACACGTCCTCATCAACCCCGAGATCATTGGCCGGACGGGCACGCACGCCATGGAAGAGGGTTGCCTCTCCCTCCCGGACATTCGCGGCAAGTTCGAGCGCCCGAAGAAGGTCACCGTCCGCGCCCTCTCCGTCACGGGCGAGGCCCTGCGCACCGCGACCGATCTCTCCAAAGTCGAGATCTCCGACGTCGAGCTCGAGGCCGACGGCCTCGTCGCCCGCTGCATCCAGCACGAGCTCGATCACCTCGACGGGATCCTGATCATCGACAAGTTCAGCCCCGCGAAGAAGCAGGCGATCAAGGCGCGTCTCCGCGAGCTCGAGGACGAGTTCGCCGGCTCTCCGCGCTCCTGATGTGAAGGTACTGCGGGGGCTGAGCGGGGTCCTTCCGGACCGCTTCCGCTCGCCCGTCGCTGCCACCATCGGCGTCTTCGACGGTGTCCATCGCGGTCACCGTCGGGTTCTCGACCAGCTGGTGGACTGGGCTCACTCGGACCGTGGCGACGCCGTCGTCGTCACCTTCGACCGCCATCCCCGCGAGGTTCTGACCGGCGAGAAGCCGGCCGCCCTCGCCTCCCTCGAGCATCGCCTGGTCCTCCTCGCGCGCGCCGGCGTCGACGCCGCCCTCGTGTTGCCCTTCGACGAGGCGACGGCCGCCACGTCGGCCGAGGACTTCGTGCGACGAGTCCTTGTGGGCGCCCTCGGAGCTCGGAAGATCTTGCTCGGGGCCAATCACCGCTTCGGCCATGGGCGAGTCGGCGACCTCGCGTTCCTCGAGAAGCTGGGACCGAGCCTGGGCTTCGTCGCGCGCGAGGTTCCTCTCGAGCCCGCGGACGAGGAAGGGCACGTCGTCTCCTCGACCGCGATCCGCGCCGCGATCCACGAGGGGCGTCTCGGGGACGCGGAGCGCATGCTCGGGCGGCCCGTGACGGTGCTCGGGCAAGTGGTCCGTGGCGACGCCCGCGGGAGGTTGCTCGGGTTCCCCACGGCGAACCTGGATCTCCACCACGAGGCTCGTCCGCCGCGCGGGGTCTATGCGGCCCTCGTCACGATCGAGGGCGGGCAGCGAGTCCTGGCCGTCGTGAACGTCGGGCGGCGACCCACCTTCCATCCCGAGGCGGGGGAGGACCTCGTCGAGGTTCACCTCCTGGACTTCGCGGCGGACATCTACGGGAAGACGCTGGAAGTCTCCTTCCTCGCGAAGCTCCGGGACGAGAAGAAGTTCGACGGGGCGCCCGCTCTCATCGCGCAGATCCAGGCCGACGTCGTGGGGGCCCGGGCTCGTTTCGGGGGTCTTCTGGCTTAGGCGGCTTGACTTGAGCCACGTGCGGGATAGAATTCCGCCGCCGTAGAGCGGACGGTTAGCTCAGCTGGTAGAGCACAGGACTGAAAATCCTGGTGTCCCCGGTTCAACTCCGGGACCGTCCATGGTCGTAGGGGCCAACCTGAAGAGGGTTGGCCCCTTTTGTTTGTCCTCTACCTCAGCAACACGACCTTGATTGGTTAGACACTTCAGCTTGATGCAGCCGGTCCGCGCGCGGACGCGGTTCGTTCGTTGTCGCCAATGAGCTGCCTGGCCGGTGCCCGTCCCGATCTCAAAGCCGACCGTGGCATAACGTCTGAGCCCAAGCCAACACCGTGTTGCCCCCAAGGGCGCTAAATGCGGTAGATTCCGCAGACCCGCAGGAGCTCTTCATGCCCTCACGCATCTACGATCCGAACAAGCAGCCACTGGACACGCTGCTCAGCGAAGGCTCCAGCGACGCGACGCTTCTGATTCCCGACCTGCAGCGCCCGTTTGATTGGCAGCCTTCGCAAGTTCGCCTACTCGTCGATTCGCTGATCAAGGGTTGGCCGTTTGGAACACTGCTCTTGTGGAAGGTCAGCGGTGAACACCTCGACGCGATTCCTGCGCGAGGCTTTTGGACGCTCGTTGACCGCACGCCGGAAGAGAAGGGCCAAGAGGTCACGCGAAAACAAAATCCCGCAACATACCGGATGGTGCTGGATGGGCAGCAGCGTCTTCAAGCGCTCCTCTTTGCGGTTGCCGGCGATGGCTGGGGCTTCAAGCTGCTCGACAAGGACTGGGGCGTCGACCAAGGCAAGGAGCGTCGCGGGAAAGCCCCAAAACACTGGAGCATCGGCCAGCTCTGTCTGAATCTGGAGGAGTTTGAACGCGAGTTGAAGGCGAAGCGGAGCAAAGCAGGCGGCGTTATAGACGTGGACTACAACACCGCCTTGGAGTGGGTCGTTTGTGGGGCCAAGCAAGACGGGCTCTCTGCATTCAATGCGCCGCCAAACTACATCCGCCCGCTGCCTGTCCTGGAGGAGCACCGTGGAAAATACATCCGCTTCAGCCGGCTCTGGGCGCTCGCGGACACGGAGCCGGGCGTAGAGCACCAAGCAACGGTCGCAAGCGTATTGCAGGTGCTTACCGATTACCAAGTCGATCCTGCAAAACACAGCGACTACGCCAACACACTTGCGGAATTGGTACGGATTCTCGCAGAAGTAAAGAGCGCCGACGTCAGCTTCCTAGAGCTGGCGCCCTTCAACCCCAAAAGAAATCGCAACACCTATGACGATGCGATTGTAAACATTTTCACGCGGCTGAACACTGCAGGCACGCCGCTCACAGGCCAGGAGATCACATTCGCATGGATCAAGCGCCGGTGGGATCTCGAGAAGACGGGTAAACAGACCGCCGAGAAATGCTTCATGCATCTAGGAACCGAACTCGCCAAGCATGGAATAACGCTCAAGAAAATGGACGAACTGGTTCGCACCGTCTCTCATATCTGGGCTGTACTTCGGAACAATGGCGACCTCTTGACCCCGCGCGACTTCTTGCGCAGCAACACCATGGGTGCGATGGCAACCCATCTATCCGAATGCTGGTCGCGACTCGTCGAGAACTTCGTGGCTTGCGCAGCCAAGCTCACCGCACACGGCCTGACCTTCCGCGAGCATTTCGAATCGTTAAACTCGGTGATCGTTCTTTGTGCCTGGCACATGATTGCCTTGGAGTGGAGAGACACGCAGAAACTCAGCGGCGTGCCGAAGGACAATTTCCACAAGCAGCTGGACACACTACTTGCAAAGCACATCGATCGCTGGATCCTTCTCACTCAATGGGCAGGCGACTGGGCGGCATCAGGCAAAGCCATCGCCGCGTACGTCAAGCGCCTCTCAAAGGAGTATGAACAGTCACAAAAAGCCTCGGATCCGGCTACGGTCATCGCGGCCCTCGACAACGTGATGAAGGAATGGCTGACCACTGCCCAAGAACAAGCAAGCAAGCACATCCTTGACCTTGATGCAGGAGCGCGACGAGCAGACGTGCGGTCGTACTACACGCCGTTGTGGGTCTGGCACCAGCTAGACGCAACACGGTGGAAGTTCTCGGAAGATCAACTAAAGATCAAGAGCAGAACCCAGGTTGATCGAGACGTCGATCACATCGTCGCATTCGGATACTGGGAGACCGACCTCAAAGCCAAGTGGCGTGCAGCCGACGCGGCCGTTGCCGCGGCCGCCGGCGGAGCGACGGACGACTCAACGGTCGACGCCGAGATTAACGGCATCGGAAACTGCTTTTTACTCTGGAAGAACTTCAACATCTCGAAGCTGAATCGGCCTCTCGAGGCGCTGCTGGACCAAATACAGGAGTTCAAGACCGACACGACCCGGAAGGACCAATGGTGTAAAGCCCTAGACATTCCAGACGCTTTGCTGAATCCGAAGAACTCCGCCCCCGAAGCCATTCGCACCGAGATCATTTTGCGAGGCGAACGCATCACTGCTGAGTTGCTCGATTTTGTCAGCGGCAAGACAAATCTACAGTCCTGAAGTCGACTCGAGTGGCAAATGCTCGGCTATCGTCGCCCGCCGCCAGCGCGTGCCCTCAAACCGAGTTAAACAAGAACGACACGTCTCGTCGCGCAGGGTGCTTCCGTCGAGTGGCCGCGCTGATTGTGACGCCAGGCTCTCTTTAGATCAAGATGAGCTGGTCTTCTGATGTTGACCAATAAAACCGATGATCACTTGACGGCGGGACCGGTCGAAAGTGAATCCGATGCGAATGCTCGTTCTTGCGTCTCTGGAGTTGCTGTAGCCGATATGTTCGGGGAGACTGACCTTTTCCCCGCCCAGATCCGCCTGGTAGTAGTTTATATAGCGTCCCATGGTTACATCGGATTGGTGGCTGCGATAGAAGAACCCGCTGGCGGTTCTACACGCCAGATCCAGGTCCTTGCATGGAGTCGTGCCGGTGCGTGCCGTCCAGTAGGTCGTTGCTAAGAAGGTGAATGCTGCGTGCGCGGCCGGTGCATCTTCAAACGGGTTGTTGTCGTAGTCCGATTGGCTATTGAGCGCCAACACGATCCTGTCCGGGTACTTCGCCATTGTGCGCTCCAGCGCTTGTTTCACCGTCGCGGGCGGACCGGTGTCTTCCGCAGCGGCTTCTTGAGTCCGAGGTGCCTGGGACTTTCGAAGCTCAAGGTACGAGTCCTTCCATGTCTTCGCTTCACGGCGGCAGGCTTCGGCGACGTTGCGAGAGTTGGCGAGTTCGATTTCGAGGCGCCGAAGTTCGGCGCGGTTTTGATCGTTTTCTTTCGAGAACGCCTCGAGAAGCTGTGCGTCGTCGCCCCGTGCTCGCAGCTGCGAAATGCGGGCATCCGCAATGCGGCGGTCGATTTCTGTCCAACGCGCAGGCTCCTCTAGAACGCGGTTGACTGCGACCTTTGAGAGTTCACGAAGGAGCGCTTCGTCCAAGCCTCCTTCCAGGCGGTCAATGCGCAAGACGTCGTCTCTAAGGAAGAGCGTTCGATCCGTGGACCACGGCCGAAACCCCGGCCAATACACGCGGACGCCCCCATCCCAAGCACTGTTCGACGAGCCAATGGCATCAGAAAGCGCAAAGCCCGTAAACCGGTCCGCCGCGACGTACACCTGCGCGAGGCCAACGACGCGGTCTGCAATCCTGTCGGCGTCGACTATCGGCTTGTCGTTGAAGCGGGCAGCCGAAACGAAGATTACTGGCAACCGACGATCGGGGTCGGTGAGCGTGGACGTGAACGGCTCAATGTAAGACTTGGGCAAGAGGCGTGCGCGCTCGGTGATGTTGGCGTCTTCGTGAGCGGAGAACTTTTCGACTAGAGTCTTGACCAGCCGTGGACGGCTTGAGGGTCTGTCAACCGATGAGAGCGTCGGGCCCACCCGCCCCACCGAGGTCGACACCGCAACTCGCAATTGGTGGGTCGCGAGTGTCTGGGCCGCGCAGAGTTCGACCAACCAGCGAATGCTGGAGTCCTCCCGGTCGGGGTGTTCAAGTCTGAACCCGAAGAGGTCGCATTCCTCGTCTTGGTGCCGGCGTACGGAGAGTTGCGCGGTCTCACCGACCCGATGATCGCCAGTTTCGTCAAACGTTATGGCGCGCGCCCGCTCACCGTCGACACCGGAGCGTCGCTCGACGGCCCAATCGCGGCAGAGGGGGACTACCTCTGCCATAGTTGGGCCAGAGCGGCCGAGAGCACCGAGGCGAAAGGTGACGAAGTACGTCTCGCGCATTCGTGGATGGTAGCACGGGGTGCCTCTTTGTGCTGTGACCTTCGCGCACCCCTGGACGTTCGTGGTCGAGCCAAAACGGGAAGGGTTCGGGAGACGTTCTCGGCGATTGCAACTCGTGATCATGTGTCATCCGTGATCAGCGAGCACTCCGAGCCTAGCTACCCAAGACGTGTAGATGCCCGCCGCCCGAAAGGGCACGAACCCCGTTCTTGAGCGCGTGAGCGAGGGTCATCTGGCCGACGGTGCCACGAGACGCTGCGCACGACCGGGGATCCCCGGCCCGGGAACTCCGAGCCTAATCTACGTCTCGATCGGCCGGCTCTCGCTTCAGCCTCGCGATCTTCTTCTGGAGCCCGCGCGCCGTGATCCCCAGCTTCTGGGCCGCGACCTTTTGAACCCCTCCCGAATCCTCGAGCGCCCTCTTGATCAGCTTGCGCTCGTTCTCCGCGAGGTTGAGCGTCTCCTGGACCTCCGCCTTCGTGCGCCGCGCCGTCTTCGGCTTCGGCATTGGCCGCTCGGTCACGATCATCTCGAGGACCGCGTTCCTAAGATCCCGCACGTTCCCCGGCCAGTCCCGCTCCATGAGCGCCTTGATGGCCGCGTCAGAGACGACCCCCGGCCTCTTCTCGGCCGCGCAGAACCGCTCGACCATGATCGGGATGTCCTCGCGCCTCTCGCGCAGCGGCGGGATCGAGAGCGTCGCCGTGTTCAGGCGGTAGTAGAGGTCCTGCCGGAACAACCCCGACGCAATCATGTCCTCGAGCGGGCGGTGCGTCGCCGCGATCACCCGCACGTCGACCTTCACCGCCTCCTCGGCACCGACGGGACGGATTTCCTTCTCCTGGAGAAGGCGGAGCAACGCGGCCTGGACGGCCGGACTCGCCTCGCCGATCTCGTCGAGGAACAGCGTGCTCCCATGCGCCTGTTGGACGAGCCCGGCCTTGTTCAGCGCTCCGGTGAACGCGCCCTTCACGCTCCCGAACAGCTCGCTCTCGAGCAGGGTGGGCGCGATCGTCGCCACGTTCACGCTGACGATCGGCTGCTTCGAGCGGCGGCTGTTCGCGTGGAGCGCCTGGGCGAACAGCTCCTTCCCCGTGCCCGTCTCGCCGCGAAGAAGCACGGGCACGTCGGTCGGGGCGAGCTTGGCCGCCATGTCGAGCGCGCGAACCAGCGCGGGCGAGCTCCCGACGATCGCGTCCGCGCGAAAGCGCGCGCGGACCGCGGCGCTCGCACGCGCGTACTGATCGTTGGTGATCTCGTCGCGGACACGAAGAAGCGTCGCCCGCCGCTCCTGGAACACGAGGTCGGCGGCGAAACGACCGAGGGCCTCGATCACGATCGCGTCGCACTGCTTGAACGGGTTCTCCTCGGCCTGGTCGCAACCGCGTCGATCCGCTACGAGGACACCGAGCGTGCCTCCCTTGTAGCGCAGCGGGATCCCGCAGACGGCCGTCAGCTTGAGGCGCCGCGCGCTCTTGCTCCCCTCGTCCACGCACAAGTGCATGAGCTGGGCGCCGCGCTTCTCGGCGAGGACTCTCGCCACGATCGTGCGCGAGACCTGGAGAGCCCCATTGGGAATCGCGCGCCCTTCAGCGTCGCGGACGTCGACGACCTCCTGGCCTCCGGCGGAGGTCACGGTCACGAGGGCCGCCGTGTGGGCTTCGAGGAGCGTCGTCGTCTCCGCGAGGAGACGGCCGACGAGATCGCGGAAAGAGTCCCCGTCGCGGTTCTCACGGAGATCGTTCCCGAGGCGAAGGGCGCGCTCGCGCTTTTCGTCTGCGAGACCGACCACGCGGAGCTGTTTGACCGCGTCGCGGGTCCGCGAGGACGCGGTGCTGAGACTACAGTTGTGGGCCCACGCGGCGGCCTCCTTCGCGCGCTCTGCCAGCTCGGGGTCGTCCGCGAGGAGGGGGATCGTGGCGTCGAGAACCTGGACGGCGCGGCCGTACTGCCCGTGGCGTTCGAGCGCCATTCCCAACTGGTATCGCACGCCCCCGAGACGCCCGGGCACGCTCAGGTTGGCGACGCCTTCCGCGGCCTCGAGGTGTCCGAGCTCGGCGGCCGCATCGGCAAGAACGCGCGCCGCGCGGGCGGCCGCCAGGCGGAGCGAGACGGCTCGGTCCGGGTCGAGGTCGGGCGCCTTGAGCGCCTCCTCCAGAAGAGCGAGAGCGCCCGCGTCGTCGCTCTTCCGGGCGAGGACGCGGGCGCTCTCCAGGGGATCGCGGACCAGCCGCTTCGTGCCCGGGCGATTCATGGTCCGAGTCTAAGCCGCGGGCTCGGACCGGTGCACGACCTTGAGCAACCCTGCGATCTCGAGCCGAGCGGCCAGCTCCTCGTTGAGCGGCGTGAGCTCGGGCGACGCGCCCGGCGAGACCTTGAGGTAGGAGATCTTCGCGACCCACCGCTCGAAGCTCCGACCGAGAGTCTTCACGTGGAGCTTGAGCGGCTGACCGAGGGAGGCGAGATAGTCGCGCACCAGCGCCCGAGCGGCTTCGCCGCGGGTTCGATCCGTCCCCTTCAGCTCGGCCGCGTCGAAGCCGTCGAGGCGCAGGTGCGCGACGTAGTGGACTTGAAGCCCGAGATCGAGCCGAGCCTCGAGGGTGTCTCCGTCGATCACGGACACGAGCTCGGCCCAGTACTCGAACATGGCTCAGACCGGGGGCTGGGCCTGCGGGTCGGTCTTCTCCCCGCGGGACCCGGTCTGGAAGAACTTCCGCGCGGGCTCGAGGGCGCCCGAGAGCTTCCGGTCACCCTTCGAGACACGGGCCAGCGCGCTGTAGTAGGCGGTCGCGGCCCACCAGGCCTCGGACTGGGCCTCGGTGATCGTGTCCGCGATCGTCTGACGCAGCCTCTCGACCCGCACGAGGAGGGGCTTGAGGCGCTTCGCGAGCTCGAGGTCGCGCTGCATGTCGTCGATCGACGCCTTGGGGAGGTTGACCCCCGCGTCGGTCGCGAGGCTGGCCATGAGCTCGACGATCTGCTCGCCGTTGTGGCGGAACTTGAGGGCGCGCTTGCGCTCCTCCGTCGTGAGCTGGCACACGGAGGCCGCCAGCTTGTGCTCGATGTTGTCGATGTTGACCAAGCACCCGTTGACGACGTTCGTGCTCGGCAGCGTCTTCCCGACCAGGTCTTCCATGGTTGACTCCCTGTCTTTTCCCCGTTGAGCCCCCGAAGTGAGCGATCACTCCACTTGAGGCGTGAGGAGTGATTGCGAGGGGAAAGCCAATCGGGCAAATGGTGGGAAGTTGTCTGGGAGGAAGCGGTTACGCCCTGGTGAGGTTCGTAGCATGGTCAGCACGAAGGCGAACGTTGTTCGCCTGGTGTCGGCGGGCGGCGTCAGCTCGGCGTGAGACGAAGGCGCCGCTACGCACTCGGGGCTGAGCCGGGCTCACGAATTCCTGGGGTGGGGTCAAGAATTCCTGGGCTGGGGTCAAGAATTCCTGGGCTGGGGTCAAGAATTCCTGGGCTGGGGTCAAGAATTCCTCGGCTGCGGTCAGGAATTCCTGGGCTGCGGTCAAAACTTCCTGGGCTGCGGTCAAGAATTCCTGGGCTGCGGTCAGGACTTTCTGGGCTGGGGCCAGAACTTCCTGTGGCGGGTCAGAACTTCCTGGGGCGGGGTCGGTATAGACCGGGAACATAGGTCAGGACTTCCTCGGGTGGGGTGAGAACTTCCGGGGCAGGATTCCTGGGATGCTGGGCTTGACTACGAACCGGGAACATGAGCGACAACCGAGGGTTCGCTCTCGATCCGGAGGTTCTGCGTCGAGTCCGGGCGAGTTCAGCGACTCAGGTGACTTGGGACTTGGGGCGCAGGACGAGCGCGCTAAAGGATGGGCGAGACCCTCGTCGGCCCGCCCTAACCGTTCTAAGCCGCGACGTCTTCCGCGGAAAGAGCGGTCAGTCAAGGATGTCGGTGGCGGTCCTTACACTCAGCATGTTCATGACCATCGAATTCCTTGGCCACAAGAAGAGCCTGCTCCCCTTCCTCGCTCCCCGAATCCTTGCGGTAGCGCGTCCGCGCGATCGTGTAGCGGACGTCTTCTGTGGAACGGGGTCCGTCGCGGCGCATTTGAAGTCGCTGGGGTTCTCCGTGGTGGCAAACGATCAGCTCGCGTGGTGCTCCCTCTTTACTCGCGCTCGGCTTCTAAACGACAGTCCGCCGCCATTCACCCGACTCCTCCGAGCCGAATTGGGCTCCAACACACGCGCATCACCATATGAACGCGTGCTCGAACACCTAAATAGACTCCCCTCCCAAAACGGGTTTGCATACTGGAACTACTCGCCGGCGGCGGAAGCCCGCTGTGGCACGTCGCGAATGTACTTCACAGCGGCCAACGCTCGGCGCATCGACGCCATCCGCTGCAAAATCGAGGAGTGGAGCGATTTCCTTGAGGCCAACGAGCGCGCCCTGTTGCTACATGACTTAATCGAAGCCATAAACGCGGTTAGCAACGTTGCGGGCACCTATGGCTGCTATCTTAAAAGTTGGAAACGCCGGGCTCTTCAGCCGCTGCGGCTCGAGCCTGCCGCGTTTCTCGGCGGCAATCGCACGAAGCGTCACGAGGTCCACTGCGGCGACGCCGAACGACTCGTTTCAGAGCTCGACTGCCAGCTCGTCTACGCCGATCCTCCTTACACAAAACGGCAGTACGCCGCATACTATCACGTCCTTGAAACCGTAGCCTTGTGGGATTGCCCAACCCTATCTGGCTCCACGGGTCTTCGGCCGTGGAAACTACAAGCCTCCGATTGGTGCTACAAGACTCGAGCACCGGCGGCCCTGGAAAACCTTTTGGCCCGGGTCCGGTGCCAACATTTTTTCCTTAGCTACAACGACGACGGACAGATTCCGCATGAACTACTTATCGACATCCTGCGGACGTTTGGACGCGTAAGGTCCCACGAAGTAACGAATCGTCGATACAAGTCTAGCGCACGCAATCATCGCGGGAATGCGGTGACAGAGCGGCTCTATCACGTAAGGATGCGAGGTTGACGTGGCTCTCCGACGGCTTCGCTGGCTACTGTGTCGACGAACCAATCAAGCAACCGTGGACACCCTGCTAGGAAACTCCCGCGGGCAATATGACGTACGACTGAATACCACACTCAACGACTATCCAGGATTTCTAGCGGGACTTCCGCAGCGCAATCCTACCGGGATGGGTGGGTTTGAGGTAGACCTGCCGATCTTCGCCATGGACGGCCCTCGCCCGGTGTCCGCTACGACTTTGTCGCTTGCATTCATTGGCGACCAATCAAAACGCCGTGACTGGCGCATTCCCTCGCAGAGGCCGGATACTGCATACGCCCTTTGGCGCAAGGGACGCGGCTGTCCGGACGTAGCCGACACGGCGAACGTTGACGCATTCCTCCTGATCGCACGCGACGATCAGGGAGACTTCCATGCCCGTTGGCTTGCCGGAGAGGACCTAGAGCTCGTTCCCCCCGTCGTGGCCGAGAGAATTCGCGGACAAGACGTCGCCGTCGTTGACCTCAACCCGCCGGCTGGTGACCCTCCCCGCACTATGCTGGAGCCTCGCGGTCAGGAACTCCTGCAACACCTGCTTGCGCGCAACAACCTGCTTCTCTATGGGCCTCCAGGAAGTGGCAAGACGCACCTCATGCGGCAATTGCTCGAGGGCTTTCGTGACGCGCATCGCGGCGTGTACCTGGACACGGCGAGAGAACGCCATTTCCTTGTGTCTCGGCTCAACGCGGAAGTCGGCTGGGTGACCTTTCACCAGAGTTACTCATACGAAGAGTTCGTCATCGGGCTTCGCCCAGAACCCGGCCAGACCAACAAGATCCTCGACCTCCAACCCCGCCCTGGCCTGCTACTAGACCTCGCGGAGAGCGCCCGCGATTTCGGTCGTTCATCGCTACTCGTCATCGACGAGATCAATCGCGGAAACGCCTCGCGGATCTTTGGCGAGTTCATCACGCTTCTTGAAGCCGACAAGCGGCTTGGCGAAGACGGAAATGCAACGGCCACTACGGTGACGGTGCAGCTCCCGTATCTCGCAGCCGGTAGCACGGCTCCGACTCCGAGAGGAGGGAGCGTCAGGAACCCGTACGCGATGCCACGTCGGTTGCACGTACTTGCGAGCATGAACTCGGTCGACAAGTCCGTTGCCCCTATAGACGCGGCGCTTCGCCGTCGCTTCTTGGTTGTGCCTGTCCCCCCCGATCTTGAGGACATGAAACACCGGCTCGGGCTCCCCGAGTTGGTCCTGACCGAACCATTCAGGGTCCCTTCGCCACCGACCACAGCCGAACACGTACGGACGTTGGCACTAGCGCTCCTCAAGGGCCTTAACGATGCGATCGCGGTCTATCTTGGCCCCGAGTTTCGCATGGGACAGTGGTATCTTGCCCCGCTGATCTCGACCACCGACCTCGAGTCTGCATCCGCGGCGCTGAGTGCGTTATGGCTAAACACGCTTCTTCCACAGCTGATTGAGCTCTTTCAGGGACAGACTGATCAGCTCGCAGAAATTCTAGACCTTGACGCCGTCACTGAAGGCTGCGGTGTGCGAGTGCTGAATCCCTCCGAAGACGAGCTCGCGCTTGGCGCGCAGATCTCGGTTGACGCCCTCCCGACCGCGGACCTGCCTCAGCTGATTCGCTACCTTCGACGCGTCGGGGGCGTCGAGCCTCAACGCGGAGACGCCGCACAGACTGACGGTCCGGCCCCGTGATTCCGCACATAACGCTGCGTGAGAACGAAGCGCAGTCGATTCGCGCGATCTTTAGCTCGTGGCCGAAGGCCGAAGGCCCATGGATTCGCGCATTGGAAATTGCCAATCCGCGCATCCAAAGGGATCTCGCGCTCAGGGGCGTGCCTTTTCAACTCCACCAAGTTGCACGACATCCACGCACTGTCCGAGCCGCGGGAGTGGCGGGTACGTTTAGCGTTGGAAACGTTCTTGTCGATGTCGTTCCGAAGTTTGTTCCAACGTCAGCATTGGAGCGCTGGCACTCGAGCGTTCTAGCGGTACTGCGTCGAGCACGACGCTTGGCCTATGCGCCGGTTCGCGCGAATGCGGCAAGAACCACACATGATCTCGCATTCGTGGACCATGTCGCAGCGGCATTCGCCTTTGCGCTCGAACGCGGGGTGAACAGCGAGCCGATCGAACTGTATCGGACGCGAAGCGAAACCAGCTCCTTCCTCCGCGGGCGCCTTGACGTCGAACGACAGGTCATTAGGGGCTTTTCTGCGCCGGGCCAACTTACCTGCATCGTCGACTACTTCGACGCGGACAACGCGTACAATCAGCTCCTTCGCTGGGCTGGAGCTAAGCTTGTCGCCCGAACGCTTCATTCGGGAACGCGCCGACGGTTGGCGCGCATCCTTGCACGTCTCCCCGCGACAAGCCCGCGACACCGACCTTCACGTACGCGGCTCCGGGTGTTGCCGCAGCACCATGCATGGAGGGAAGCTCTCGACATAGCCGGGGCGCTCGCACGGCAAGAGATCGCCTCGCCTGAGCGAGGGAATGCCGGAGGCTTCTCTTTTCTTCTCAACCTCGAGTCTCTGTTCGAGGGATTTGTAGAACGAACGCTAGACTTGGTCGTTCGCCGTTTCGGAGAGACTTGGCGCGTAGAATCGCAGCGGTCTCGGGCATTTGCTCGGCCGCTGACGAGTGCTTCCGGGGTCTACTATTCGCGCCCCGACAACGTCATCTTTGAATCCGACGAAGCTCGCTTGTTAGTCGACGCAAAATACAAGTCTCTCTCGGAGTCCGAGGATGGCGGGGATCCCAAGAGGCCCCGAAACACGGACGTCTATCAACTTGCGGCGGCGCTTCTGGCCCATGATTGCCCGCGTGGGCTCCTGTTGTATCCAAAACTTGCTCCAACCCCAGCTCCAGAGACGGACGTGCGCGCGTGGAGAGTAGACGTGGGATCGCGCGTGCTGCTACTTGCCGCCGCGTCTGTAGACATTGGGGACTTGTCCTCGGCTGATAGTCTCAGTGCCTTAGACTCTCGGGTCGAGGCGTTGATCAGGGACGCAATGGATCGGAGGTTGTCGGCGTGACCGAAACGGAGAATGTGGTCGCGGGCGTCCGCGAGGCTGCGCTCCAAATCGCGAGGGCGGATTCCTCGGCCTCGTGGTCACAGGCGGTCGCGGCGGTGGTGGGACAGGCGGCGAGAGCTCTCTGTGCGAAGAGTCTTGGGCGTCGCGTCCGTCCTTCGGCGCCCGTAGCGCGGCTTGTCGCGTTGCTGTCCGACGGCCCGTTGCACGATGCGGCTCGGATGCTGGGGATGTCTTTCGAGGCGCTCTACGGTTACAGCGTGGACGAGGCAGAGCCGGGCGATCTTCTCGAGGGCTCCGCGCGCCGGGATCGCGGGGTGTATTTCACGCCGCACGAGCTCGTCGACTGGTTGGTGGCAGCCACCCTGAATCCGATCCTCGCTCGGGCTGCCTCCTTGGAGCAGCTGTTGGCGATCCGTGTTGTTGATCCAGCCGCGGGCGCAGGCGTGTTCCTGATCTCCGCGCTCGGCGCGCTCAGTAGCCGAGCTCGGGAGCTTGCGCCTGACCAAGACCCCACAGAGGTACGGAGGCTGATAGCGGAGAGTTGTCTCTTTGGTGTTGATCGCGATCCGGGCGCGGTGGACGTTACCCGGTCGTTGCTCGCCCTCACCGTTCAGGACGCAGGACTCGAACAGAAGGCGCTGGCAAAAACTATTCGATGTGGCGATTCGCTTCTTGGGTTTGCAGCGACACGACCGCAAGACGGGCTCCTCTTTCCTGATCAGGAACTTCCGGTGCGCGGTGGCCGCCCGATCGGGTTTCATTGGGGAAGCGCATTCCCCCAAGCGACCGCTGCTCAAGGAGGTTTCGATGCCGTGCTTTCAAATCCTCCATGGGAGAAGATCAAGTCGTGCCAGCGCGAGTTCTTCGCGTACACAGACTCTCGTGTCCACGACCTTCAGGGTCGCGCGCTACGGGATCACCTTGGGACGGCGCCGCGCCGTGTTGAGGAAGAGTGGGTGCGGCACCAGCAAGAGGTCCGCAACTACGCAGACCAGCTAGCGCGGTCTCAATTTTTTTCGGCCGTCCGTGAGAGCGGAGGCGGGCGCAGTGGGGGAGGCGGCGATCCGGATCTTTACCGCTTCTTTATGGAGCTCGCCGTTGGCTTGGTGCACAAAGCGGGCCGCATTGGACTCGTTGTTCCGAGTGCCTTCTACCAAGCTCATTCGGCCGCCGGGATTCGACGTCTCTACCTGAATGGGGGAACCTTTGAGGCGCTGCTCGGCTTTGAAAACAGACGCCGGATCTTCCCTATTCACGGAATGTTTCGCTTTAGTGTGTTTGTCTGGCAACGAGGAATGGCAAATGGCATCGGCGATCTCCGCGTCGGGTTGACCGAATTGGGCGAACTCCGTGGGCACCGAGGCATCGCTCTGGATCGTGTATCCTTGGAGGCTGTGGGGGATACGGCACTCGGCATCCCCGAGATTCGCTCGGCGACGGACCGGGATCTGTTGTGCAAGCTCAAAGCCCGGCATGCTCCGCTTGGCAGCGAGATTCCTGGCGCGTGGCGGGCGTCCTTCGTTCGCGAACTCGACATGACGAACGACAGCGACGTGTTCGTCGGAGCCGAGGCACAGAGCCCTGGTCTACTTCCGCTGTTCGAAGGGCGCTTGGTTCATCAGCACGACTATGCCGCTAAGCGCTATCTTGGCGGTAGCGGGCGTCGTGCCCGTTGGGAACCTCTCTCGATTGAAAGTAAACGAATCGAACCACACTACTACGTTTCGCGTACAGACGCCGAGGAGCGCGGCGTCCCATTTGGCATGGTGCGGGCAGGATTCTGTGACGTTACCGGTCACGCCAACGAGCGCACAGTACTATCAGCACTCATTCCGACGGATTGCGTGTGCGGCAACAAGGTTCCGACACTCCGGTTCGACCGAGAGGATCCGCGCCTTCATCTACTCTGGGTGGCCATTGCAAACAGCTTTGTCATCGACTGGCTGATCCGGCGCCGAATCACTACCACGTTGAATTTCTTTCACTGGCACAATACGCCCTTCCCGCGCTTGGAGCCCAGTGCCCCGGAGGCTGCTGCGCTGATTCTGCTTGCCAGCAGGCTTGCGAATCTCGACGGGCGCTTGACAGCATGGGTGCGATCGACGAGCCCCGGTACTCGACCCGCGCGCACGTTGCAAGAGCGTGCGATTGTGCGCGCGGCGATTGACGTACAGGTCGCCAAGCTCTTTGACCTGCGAATTGAGGAGCTCGCTCACATTCTGGCGGACTTCCGGTCCCTCGACCGAGGGCAGCCGCCAATTCGCGACCTCGGGCAAGTAGAGCCTCACTCGACGGTAACGCGCGATGCCGTTCTGTTTGCCTATTCGCAGGTCCTCGAGGTGGCTCCACTTCGCGACATTGGAGTGCTTCCTGGATGTGGTGAGCCTGGCGCGTCGATTCTTGTGCAGGGGCTCCAAGAGCGAGTGGAGCGTGCGCATTCGGTGGGTGCGGTTGCGTATGTGCCCGGGGAGTTGGCGTTGCGCTCGACTTCAGTACGGGTGTAGTGGGAGATCGCGCCAGCGTCGGAGCAAGCATCCAGCGCGAGAAGCACCAGCTCGGCATCACATGCCGCGATCGTCAGCGCCCACAAGGCGCGTGCATGTGACTCGGCACGAGAAGAAGAACACCGATTGCTCCTCGCTGCGAACACGGGCTTCAAGGACGGAAACCATTTTCCTTCTTTCATCCGAAGCGCAGTTGGTCGCGGCCACGGTTCGCGCTCGTCCTCCCGCGAGCTGCGGTTCGAGCTCGATCGCCTTGGTCGCGTCGGCGAGGGCACCGGGGTTGTCGTTCGAGAGCTGACGAGCGTAGGCGCGGTCTTGATAAGTCCGAGCGCCGGAGGGGTCGAGCTCGAGCGCCCGGTCGAGGTCGACCAGGGCGGCCGGAAGCTCGTGCTTCATGGTGCGCGCGACGCCGCGCTCCTTCCACGCGCGCGCCAGGCCGGGCGCCAGCTCGATCGCGCCCGTCGTGTCGGCGATCGCCTGGTCGAACTCGTCGAGCTCGGAGCGCGCGTTGTCGGGCGCGACCCACGCTACGGCGTCCCGCGGGTTTCGAGCGCGCGCGTGAGGAATGGTTAAACGCCCGACCCCTGCTCTCGAAGTATATGAATGACTCTGTGTAACTCCTTTGTTGCGAAGATACGTTTTAGGGCGAGCTTGAACGCCTCCTCCGACTTCAGGGAAAGATACTTCTCCCCGAGGGTCTCACTGCCCTGGAACTCCAAGCCCAGGGTTAGCGGGTACAGAGTCACCGGATGTCGGATGAAGAAGACGTCATAGAGGTAGTTGTTCAATGAGGGAACGACGAACTCGAACTGCCAAAGGAACCCTTGGTGGCCCTTAAGGGGAACATCATCGTGAGGGTCGTAGTCCTCGTGCGAGAGCGGTTGGACCCCACCCGTTACGCGTGCGTGAACGATGCCTTTGGTTAGCTTGCCAACAAACGGAGCTTGTTCGCGCAGGATAACGACCGGCGGCCGTTTCTCGAGCGGTTCTAACGCGGCTGGCCAAAGGTTCTCTGCTTCTGTCATACGGGCTCCTAGACGTTGAGTTGAAATGTGATTGGGAGGTGGTCGGAGTACCTCGTTCTGGGGCGTCCGCGCTTGCTGAGAAGCGACTCATGCCCAAGCCGGTGATGAATACGCAGCGAGGCGCTATCGAACCTGGAGAGCAATGAGGGTCTGACCATTACCTGATCCAGTATGTGCCAAAACTGTGAAGCATGTGACCCTGAGTGGAAGTACGTTCCGCTAGGCCCGTCGGGGTGATCGCCGAAGTGACTCCACATCGGGTTGTAGAAGAAGAGGTGTTTGTCGCCTCGAACGGTTCTGCTCACGGCCGAGGCCACCGATCGCGACATGACGGCGTGAAGGCCATGCGTCCCAACGACTCCCGACTGGAAAGGGTTGACGTTTAGATCGCCGACCAGCACTGTTTGGCTGTGCCCGACGCGCGCTTCCGCCTCGCGGATGGCGGTGGCAAGCCGGACGCATTCGTGATCGCGGTCCTGAGCCTCCGTGTGGAGCGCGCTTAGTAGATGTGCTGTGGCAAGCAGGAGGTCTCCTCGCGCTGGAAGTGTGATTCGGCAGATGCGAATTCCGTCCTTGTCAGTAACTTGTTGGACGAGCGGGTGGGAGAAACGCGTGAGTATCGTGATCTGATCCGTCCGGCCGGGTGCGGGAATGAATCGCAACGAGCCTTGGCCGTTGAGTGCAGCGAGGAGCTCTGAAACCTCGACAGCTTCGACAAGTATCACTACGTCGGCGTTCACCTCGCCAACGAGATGTGCCACCAGTCGATGAAGCGGTTTGCGATTGAGATTCCAGAACAAGAAGGAGAGCATGCCGCCCTTCACAGTAACGAAGTCACGCTGCTCGCGCACTCGGTGGGTCGTCTCGGGTCGGGTGCTTTTCGAGATTCGGAGTGCCTTCTCGCGGAAATGGCTGTTTCGCCGGCGCTTCTTCCACCGCATGCCAACCTCGTTAGTCAGCGTCTCGATGCTCTTCCTGGGTGGGACGCGCGGGCCCGGGCTCGAGCGAGCGCTCGACGGCACGACCTCACATGTGACGAACGCACGAGTTCGTCCCCTAAAGAAGAGAGTCGACGGCCGCGCCCCTAGTGAAGAACGCGTGAGTCAGCACCTCGAGGCTCTTCCTGGGTGGGACGCGCGGGTCCGGGCTCGAGCGCTTCAGCACCGGGCCCCGGGGGTCACTGTCAGTCTTCCTGTCGCTTGACAGTCGGTGGGCCCGCAGCTAGCTCCTCTCGAAGAAGCCGATGCAGTTGGCGCTGCTTTCCCCTCGGAGTAGTCGGTACGTGAGCGAGCCGCCAGAGTGCGAGCCCTCCCGTGCACGGCGCGCTCGGGCCGGGCGCTCGCGGCCCGTATCGCGCCGACACGCGCAAACATGTTTTCACGACGCTGCTGCGCCGGTCTCCAACATCGGAGGCCGTAGAGGTGCGATAATGCCAAGACGGGCGGTAAGACTCAGGAGATGGCTTCAGCGGACGTGACGGGCCCCGAATCTGACCTGACCGGGCGCCGGCTTGGCGGCTTCCTTCTGACAAAGCGCCTCGGCGCGGGCGGCTTCGGAAGCGTGTATCGGGGCGAACCCGACGTCGGCGTCCCGCGCGCGCTCAAAGTCCTTCATGACAGAAGCCTGGTGACGGGCGTGCGCCGCGAAGCTGAAACGCTGCTCGCACTCAAGCACCCCCGTATCGTCGAGTTCGTCCATGCAGATCTCGAAGCGGATCCTCCGTTCATCGTTATGGAACTGGTCGAGGGCGGGTCGCTCTCAGAAGTGATTCCGCTAGACACCGAGAAGGCTCTTTCATTGTGCCGATCACTTCTCGAGGGCCTCGCCCATGCCCACGCCAAAGGGATCGCCCACCTCGACCTGAAGCCACAGAACGTCCTGCTTACAGCAGACGGTCCGCGAATCACGGACTTCGGCCTTGCCCGAGCAATCGAGACTTCGCGTGGCGGCCTTGCCCATTCACAGAGTGCCTCTGCGGCTAGCAGTTCCGGCACCCTGGCGTACATGTCGCCTGAACAACGCGAGGGACGCCGTGGTGACTTTCGTTCGGACGTCTATGCCTTCGGAGTGCTCCTCTGCCAGTTGATGACGGGTAGATTACCCCAACCAGGGGATACGCTTGACGAGCTGCTTGGGACCCCGGCACCGGACTGGGCCACCAAGCTTTTTACGCGCTCTCACTGCCGATATGAGAAACGTTTTGAGAACGGGGGCGAGTTGCTCAATGCGCTCATGTCCTCAAAGGTAACTCGTGTCTCGAAGGGGGGATTCTTGAAGTGCAAATCGTGTGGTTACGACAACCAGGAGGGGATCAAGTTCTGCGGCGAGTGCGGGGCGGCCCTCTCGTCTCATGTGTCGGCACGCGTACTTGCGGTTGGTGACCCCCCCCGAGTGAAGTGTCCCTTCTGCCAAGAGGCTATCGTCGAGGGCGCGGTTAAGTGCAAGCACTGCAACGAACGCCTGGATCAGCCTCTAGCCGCGCGCGCGGGCACCGCAGCAGGAACGTGCGCAATACATATCGACAAGACCGCGGGAGGCGCGTGCGTCGGGTGCGGCAATCTGTTTTGTGCAGAGTGCCTCACTAAAGTCACCGGACGGAACCATTGCAAGAGGTGTGTCGCCGAACTTCTCCACGAACGTGATCGCAAGATCGTGAAGGCGGAGGAGCAGATCGAGCGAGAGAGGGATCGTGCAGCGAGAGCAGGCCCGAACATCATCGTGAATGCGACGGGAGGGTCTTCTTCCTCCTCGGCAGCTGCAAGCTCGGGCATTGGAGGCGGTGGAGGGGATCCGGCGCTCGCAGCCATGAGAGCTTCAATTCGCCGAAGTCGCGCAATTGCAGCACTCTTCGCCGTTCTCGGCTGCGCCACCATCGTCGCCGCTATCGGGACCGGCGTACCACAACTTTTCGTCGCGTCTGCGATCTTGTTCCTCATTTCTGCGGGGGTGCGCCCAAGATACACGGGCGCGCAATGCCCGTACTGCCGCGGACTGTCGGTGCGTCACATGACGAGAAGCGGCTGTTTCACGTCGACAAAGGTACTTCACTGCGACGACTGCAAAGTAGATGTCAGCGGCGCGCCGCGGTCGGGTTGCTTGATCTTTCTCGCGGCCCTTGGTGCCCTGGCAGGTCTGTCGGCCTCGAGTGCTTGTAATGCTCGGTTGCCCGGCGGAGTGACGCGCGGCAGCGCAGCATCGCCGCGAGAGCTCGGCGACTAACGGGCCACGCATCAGGCTGGGCTCGCATCGGGAGGGGCGAGCCCGGCGGACTGGCACCGCCTCCTCTTCGGGGGCTGCGATCCGCACCGCCCCGCCGCGCGGATCCTCAATGCCCGCGACGAGCGCGCATGTCCTCGAGCCGCTTCCGGTGATCCGCGGCGTCGGGATCGGAAGGATTGAGCTCCAGGTAACGCTCGAGGTCAGCGATCGCCGCGTCGAAGTCACCCATGCTCTGCCGCACGTAGGAACGCCGCAGGTAGACGGTCGTGAGCTTGGGGTTCATGGCGAGGGTCTTGTTGAAGTCGGCGATCGCCCCGTCAAAGTCGCGAAGCCGGTATCGGATCCCCGCCCGGTTCATCCAATCCGTGGGCAAGCTCGGGTCCAGCGCGAGCCCGCGGTCGAGATCGACGAGACCGCCGGCCTCGTCGCCCTTCTGGGCTCTTGCTAGCCCCCGCAGAGCGTAGGCGTGGCCCTCGTTCGGGGAGAGAGCGAGCGCCTTCTCGCAGTCGGCAATCCCACCGTCCCGGTCGCCGAGCGCGATCCGCGAGGTCGCCCGGATCACCCAGTTGCGCGCGAGCTGCGGCTCGAGCTCGATCGCCTTGGTCGCGTCGGCGAGGGCGCCGGGGTGGTCGTTCGAGAGCTGACGAGCGTAGGCGCGGTTTTGATAAGTCCGAGCGCCGGAGGGGTCGAGCTCGAGCGCCCGGTCGAGGTCGGCCAGGGCGGCCGGAAGCTCGTGCTTCATGGTGCGCGCGACGCCGCGCTCCTTCCACGCGCGCGCCAGGCCGGGCGCCAGCTCGATCGCGCGCGTCGTGTCGGCGATCGCCTGGTCGAGCTCGTCGAGCTCGGAGCGCGCGTCGCCGCGCGCGACCCACGCCACGGCGTCCTGCGGGTCGAGCTCGAGCGCGCGCGTGAGGTCGGCGACGGCGCCCTTGTAGTCCTTCGTCTCGCGGCGCGCGTCGCCGCGGAGACACCAGGCGGCGGCGCAGGTGGGATCGAGGGCCAGGGCCTCGTCGGCCAGACGAAGGGCCTGTGTCGGATCCTTCGCGACGAGGGCGGTGCGAGCTTTGACGACCGTCTCGCGCACGCGGCGAGCTTTGAACACTTGCCAGCCCGCGAGCGCGGCCGAGATCAAGAGAACCAGGACAATGACGGGTGCCACGACGGAGCGACGAGGCGGCCGCGCCTCGTCGAGGGCCCGGGCGAGGGCTGTGGCGTCGGCGAAGCGGCGAGCGGGCTCTTTGGCCAGAGCCTTCTCGATCACGGTTGCGACCCAGCGCGGGACGCTCCTCTCGAGCGGCTCGAAGCGCGCGTCGATCACCCGCGTGAGCACGTCGATCACGGTGTCGCCGGTGAAGGCGGCGCGGCCCGAGAGACACTCGTAGAGGATCGCGCCGAGGGCGAACACGTCGGAGGGCGGCCCCACGCTCTTCGCGTCCGCGGCCTGCTCGGGAGACATGTAGCCCGCGGTGCCGCGGAGTCCCCCGTCGCGCGAGAGGGACTGGCTCATGCTGGCGCCGGGCGCTTGATTTGAAAAGTGTTTGGCAAGTCCCAGGTCGGCGATCAGCGGGACCTCGTGGCTGTCGAAGAGCACGTTCTCGGGTTTGAGATCCCGGTGGACGATTCCTCGTCCGTGCGCTCGCGCGACCGCGTGGGCCAGGGTCTTCCCGAGAGCGAGCGTCTGGTCGAGATCGAGAGGGCCTCGTCGCAAACGGTCGCGCAGGGTGCCTCCGGTCATGAGGGGCATGACGAGGTAGGAGCCCTGGGGCGCCTGACCCGCGTCGAGGAGGGGCACGAAGCCCTCGGCCACGTTGAACACGTCGGTCATGCGCCGCTCGCGGTCGAAGCGCGCGAGAGCGTCCGGGTCGCGACGCCCGAGAAGCTTGATCGCGACCTCGTCGCCCCGGGGCGAGCGCGCGCGGTAGACGACTCCCGTGCCGCCGCGACCGAGCTCGTCCAGGAGTTGATAGGGCCCGAGGTGCACGCCGTCAGTATCGCGCGCCGCGAGCGTCAGCGCTTCAACGAGGCGACGACCCCCATGGCCTCCAACCGCGACACCAGGTCGTAGTCGTCGCCATCCGTCACGCCGGCGCACGTGGCGGCAACCAGGATCTCTCGCGCATGGTCCTCGAAACCTTCGCCTTTCAGGCAGTCCGAGAGACGCACGTAGCCCGCGGCCGTCGTCGGGAAGTCGCGGATCAGGTCGAGAAGAACTCGCGCGCCCTCCTGGGCTTTGCCCGCCAGGAAGAGGAGCTCGCCGCGGTCACAACGGAGATCGACCTGGTCCTCCTCCGGGAAGGCGACAGAGAGCTCTTCGAGAAGCCTTGCTCCCAGAACCGCGTAACTCGGGTCTTCAAAGGCTTCCGAGTAGATCTCCTCGGCCAGGACGAAGAGCCAGTCCCCAACGCTCTCGATCGTCCGCATCTCGGGCTCGAGGTTCGAGCGGACGATCTGCCACACCTCGAGCCAGCGTTCGCACGCTTTCCTGCGCTCGCCCTCTCGCAACAAGGCGTAGCCCTGCTCGATCCCGTCGCCCAGCATCTCCATGGACGGCCGATCGGGGCAGAAGCGCTTCCAGAGCTCGCAGGCGGCCAGGCCCAGAAAGTCTCGTGCGCTTCGCGGCACCGGAATGGCGGCCTGGCGAGCCCACTCGTCGGAAATGGACCAGGCCGAGTTGCGACCCTCCGCAAGCTCGAGGAACGCTTCGCGAGAGGCGTTGATGCCGTGCGCCTTGAGCCGCTTCTGAATCTCCTGCACGCTGAGCTTGGCCAGGGGCTCGTCGCGCTCTTCCTCGTCGGGCTCGATGCCCGACGCGAGACAGCACTTCTTGTATTTCTTGCCCGAGCCGCAGGGGCACTTCTCGTTGCGGCCGACCTTCGCCTGCTCGCGGACGTCGGTCCCGGGCTGAACTTCGGTGGCGACCTCCTTGACCATGCGGTAGTGCCGCTCCAGGCGGGCCACGTAGCTCTTGTCGGAGAGCGGCACGTCGGTCACCAGCGCGAGCAGCTCGTCCGCGTGCTGGCTCTGCGGGTTCAGGGGATCGAGGTAGGGGCCAGCGTCTTTGGCCTTCCGGTCGAAGCCGAAGCTGATGGTCGCGAGCGTCCGTCCGGCGGCGAGTCCGTTGACGTGCAGGACCACGCGGCGACAGTCGCAGCCGGCCTCGACGCAGAAGAACTCTCGAAGCTGGTAAGTGTCTGCGGGGAGGTTCGACTCGGCCGAAGGACTTGCGGCGAGCACAATGAAGCGGGTCTCGTCCAGCGCGACCTCGGGGAAGAGGTGATCGAAGCTCCGCATGGTGATCCTCCCGACCTGGGCGGGATCTTAGCGTCCCCCACCGACGAGCCCCCGAGTAGGCTTTCGTCATGAGCTTCGACACGATCCTTGCCATCGACTGGGGCAAGGAGTTCACCAAGCGACGCGTCTGGATCGCCGACGTGAAGCGTCGGACCGTGCGGCCGCTCGCGGGCTCGTGGTCGCTCCCGACGGTGCTGGCCGCCGCGCGGAAGCTGCGTGGGCGCACCCTCATTGGAATCGACGCGGCGCTCGGGCTGCCGCAGGCTTACTTCGACGCGGCGCGCGCGAGCGTTCCCGCGTGGACCTCGGCCACGGACTTTCTCTCGTGGTTGCGGTGCGCGGTCGAGACGCCGCGGTTCTTCGACGAGGTTCGCGTGGCCGCGGACTGGAGTCACGCGCGGCCCTTCCTCGCTGTCCCCGCGGGGGCGGGCGCTCTGACGGCGTTCCGGACGAGGGCGGGCGGAAAGCTCCTCCGCGCGGTGGACGCGGCGACGAGGGCGAAGTCTCTGTTCATTGTGTCGGGGATCCGGGGCACCGTGGGCTCGGGCACGCGATTGCTGTGGCGGGACCTCGCTCCTCTCCTTGGGAATGGGCAGCGCGACTTCGCGGTGTGGCCGTTCGAGGGGTCGCTCGCAAGTTTGGATAAGAAACTCTGTCTCGCGGAGATCTACCCGCGCGCGTGCTATGCGATCGCGCTCGATCCGCTCCCCGCGGCCCCGCGGGACGTGTCCAAGGTGATCCTTGAGAGCCGGATCGTTGCCACGGACGCGCTCCTCGCGACGAGCTGGTTCCGCTCGTCGAAGATCCTCCTCGACGAGGAGAACGTTGCGCTCGCCAAGAGCAACGAGGACGACTTCGACGCCATGATCTCGGCGGCGGCGCTCCTCCGTTGTGTGCTGGAGAAGCGGAGCCTCGAGCGGCCCCTGGAGTCGGTCGTCGAGGGTGGCATGCTCGGAATGGGATTGCTCGACTTCACGCGGCCGACCGCCAGGGCGCGTGCTCCGCGCGCCGCGCGCAGGGCGAAGTCCGGGAGCTATGCGTGCCCGATCGACGGCTGCACGAAGGTGTTCTCGAACTCGCGTGGTGGGTGGGACAGTCACGTCGGCTCGTTGCGAAACCACCCCGCGTGGCATCCGTCGGAACGCGACCACAAGCGACGGCAGGCGAAGTTCCGCGAGGAGCACCGCGAGTGGTTCGCATAGCTCAACGTCCGGGGGTCAGTCGGATCGCCTGGATCTCCTCGAAAGGAACGCTCAGATCCTCGAGGCCGTCCGAGACGTGGGCGACCCGGTCTTCAACCTTGATCACGGTGAACGTCTGCGCGCGGGACCAGGGCGACTCCCAGCCGGGGGCCGACATACCGAGGACGATGTCCACCTGGCGGCCTTCCTTATCCGCCTGCGCGAGCACCTCGCGGACGCTCTTGTCCCCGGGAAGCGCCCAGAAGTAGACACTGAGCCCTTCTCGAACGAAGCCCCACCGGAGGTTCACGTGGCCATGGAGGACCCCGTAGTTCCAGTAGGCGAAGAGGTGCTTCGCGTCGCTCTCGAGGCGGCGCGTCAGTTTGCCAATCTCGCCCTCGGCAAGGTATGCGGCCGTCTTCTTCCGATCGCCGAGGGCTCGCGAGATCCCGACGGTGCCGGAGATCAGAAGCTCGGTCGTGATCGTGAGCTTGCGCCCCGAGCGATTGAGTTGCCGCGTCTTCTGCGGGGGCTTGAGGTCGATGAGTTTGTAGTCGCCACTGTCGAGCCCGAGAGCGTGGAGCGTGTCGCGCGGGTTCAGGCCCACGAGCACGTCGTACGCGGCGAGTGCCTCGCGAAATCCTGAGTCACCGACGAACGTGGAGAGAGTCCGCGCCTGCACGTCCAGGATCACGGCCGCCTTCACGTCGCCTGGATCGGGAAACACCCGGATCACGGCTCGCTTGAGCGTCGCGGCTTGCTTGGCCTCGTGCTCGTCCTTCTCGCGGAGCTTGACCTCGTGGGCCTGCCACTGCTCCTTCCGCATCCTCTCCTCGGCACGGCGTCGGAGGACCGGGTAGGCGAGCTTGCGGATCGCGCGACGCAGCGCAGGGACGTCGGGAGAGGTCTTGCGAAGCGAGAGAACGTGCTCGTCGGTCACGGCGACGAGCGCCGACGCCTTCAGGTGCTGGAGATCGGTCAGCTGAAGTCGCCAGTCCAGGCGCTTGATGTGGTCCGCGAGCTCGAGGAACGACATGGAACCCCGTGCGTCGAGGAGCGCGGCGACCCTGCGGAGATTCGACGCGGCCGAGTAGGTGGCCTTGTCGAGGGCGGCCTCGACCTCCTCGGTGGTCAGGGGGACGTCGTCACCGGGCTCCTCGATCTCAACTTTGGGTGCGGGAGCTCTCGGCGGGATCGCCTTGAGGTTGAGGGTGGTCAGGAGAATACGTAGCTCGAATGCCTCCTGATCGAGGGCGTATCGTCCGTCCCGGTCTTTCACGACGGGCGCGAGTCCGTGCCAGGCCTTCTGGATCGAGACGGCCATGTCTCCGCTGGGCGCGGGCACGTCGGCGTCGAGCATGCGCTCGACGAGCTGGTCGAGCGACATGGGCTCGCCGTGCTCGAGGAGGGCAATGATCACGGCATGGAAGAGCTTGTGGCGCTTGCGATCGAGAACCTTGTTCAGATCGGGGACGGGGATCCCGAGCCGTTCGCAGTAGGTCACGGCGGCATTTTGCCGAAGAATCACCCGGGACGCTTCATGGACATGGGACAGAACCCTGGCAAATTGCACAGGAATCGACCCGAGTCCAGGAACGGTCCCGGGTGTATTCGTCTAGCGAGCGCCGACGACGGACGCGAAGCGGTAGTAATGCTCGAACGCGATCAGAGCGAGCGCCGTCTCGATCGTCGTGCCGTGAGTCGCGCACTCGAACGAGCCGTCGCGGTCACCGTGCCGGGGGTGCGCCTGCCGCTCCGACAAGGTCTCGGCGAACGCCTTGACGCGTGACCTTTTGAAACCCTGGAGCGCGATCAACGAGAGCGCAAAGTCCTCCGCGTCCACCGTCGGCGAGCTCCCGAGGAACGCGACGATCCGCTCGGATCGTGCGTCACTCGCCTCGAGGATCGACGCGGGGATCAGCGCGCGCGCATCCGTGGCGTTCTGCTCGAGGGAGGTGGCCCACGCGCGCACGGCCTCGTCCGCGGGCAAGGCGAGCGCACACCAGCTCGCGGCCACGTAGTCGCGCGCGGGGTCACGGCCAGGGCCTCGTTGCTCGCGGACGAGGAACGCGAGCCTCGTCGCACAATCACTGGCAACGGGCGCGAGCGACGAGTCGACGACGACGGCCGCACGCGTCGCGAGCACGACGAGCGCGGCGTCCTCGAGAGCGTCGGGGCCCGCTCGTCCCGAGGGAAGAGCGCGCACGGCGGCGCGGACGGTGTCGACCATGGACCGCACTTCGTGGTCGAAGCCGTCGCGCGTGCGCAGCGTGCGCGTCGGGTCCTTGGGCGCCCCCCCGAGGAGCGCGAGGACGGTGAGAGCCGTCCCCCGCACGGACCGCTCGGGCCCGACCAGACCGTCGCGCGCCTGGTTGCGCGCGAGCCAGTCGTTGCCTACTTCCACGGTCGAGTGGATCGCGTTCCCGCGGGCGAGCGAGAGCTCTTTGTAGTCCTCCTCCGGCCCGGCCTCGACCGAGAACGCGTCGCTGCCGGTCCCGCGGAGGAGGCGAATCGGCTTCCCCGGAATGAGCGGGTCCTCGGGAAGCGCGACCTCTTCGCCTCCGAAGAAGCCGAGGCCGTGGCTCGTCCGCTCGACGGCGAGCGCGGCGCGCAGCAGGCGAAGACGGACGAGCGGCCGGAGGTCGCGCTCGGCCCCGCGGCAAATCCCCTCGAGGCGGAGCCAGATCCCGGCGGTGCTCCCGTTCGACGCGCGCAGGTCCTCGAGTCCCGTTGCGACCCAATGCGCGGTCGGGAGCCAACGCCAGAAGATCGCGCTCCCGTCGGGCCAGAGCCCCAGCTCCTCGACGAAGGCGACCGGCGTGCGCGCGGTTCGTCCGAGCGGGGCCAGGTGAAGAATCTGTCGCCGCACCGCCGTCGCCCGACGAGCCGCCGCGTCCGGCAGCTCCCGCTCGATCGCCTCGAGGTCCGCCGCAACCGCGTCGAGTTGCTCGGGCTTGGCGCTCCCTCCTCGCGCGCGGTGGAAGCCCGCCCGCACGATCTCGGCGAGCTCCTCGAGTGCCGCGTCCCGCGCCTCGTCGCTGGTCGTCAGGCTCTCGAGGTCGCGCGCGACCCGGAGCGCCGCGACGAGGGTTGGCGCGGCCACGAAAGGCTCGACTCCCTGGAGGCGTTCGTGCGCATCCGCGACGAGGGCGCTGGCGAGGGCATCGACCGCTGGTGTGGTCGGGAGCTCGACGGACGAGAAGTCGCACGTCTTGGCGGCGGCGGCGCGGAGGAGGACGGGGACGAAGGAACGAGCCTCCTCCGCCGTCACGCCCGAGGACGAGAGCGCCGCGACGACTTCACGGTAGAGCAGCGCGGCGTTCTCGGGGCGCTCCTGGACTTCCTCGGTAAGTGACGTGAGCTCGGCCCGCGGGTTTGTGCGGGCGCGCTCGGCGCGCGCTTCCTCCTCGATCCGGGCGAGGCGCTCGAGGCCGCTCGTCCGTGCGCGTGCGCAGGCTCCTCCCACGGTGAGGGCCGCAACGAGTGTTGCGAGTGTCAAACGCAGGGCAAGCTTCGCGGGCGACGAGCACGGGCGACCCGAGCGCAGGGCGCTCGCGATTCCCACGAGCAGGAGCGCTCCCGCGAGGACGAGGCCCGCGGCGCCGATCGCGGCGCACGCGACGTCGGGGAGTGCGGCCTGGACCTCGTCGGCGGCGCGCAGGGCGAGTGCGAGTGCCGTCGAGGTCACGACTCCCAGCGCGAGCAGGACGAGGGTTCTGCGCGTCGTGACGGTGGGCATGGGACCCAGTATCGCACCGCGTGTTCTTTCCGCTCACATGTCGTAAGCAACGCCAGAGTCAGTTCTTGAGCCATACCGACACACTTAGGGGCTAGGAATATTAGCGGCTAGGAACTTTAGCGGCTAGAATTCTTAGGGGCTAGAGGTTGCCCGGAGCATGAGGGCTCCACAGAAGTTTCTGTCGCGGCTGCGCTCGCTGAGCTCGCCATTCACGACCGAACAGGTGCAGGCAGAGTTCAGGCACCTCAGCGCCTCAACGATCAGCGTGTATCTGAGCCTCGCCCATCGGGCTGGCGTGATCGAGCAGGTCGGTGTTCGCCGGTACCGACGCGCCGACGTCGGGAAAGGGCTGACTCTCGCCCCGTCCGTCGCAGCGATCGCGAACCGGCTGCGAGGGGAGCTTCTGTCCTCGGTTCTCGAGCAGCTCATCGTCTGGAGCGATGACAACCTGGCGCCCTTCGTACACGACGGCTTCGCAAAGCCCTTCGTCGTGATCGAGGGTGGCGCCGCGGCCGTCCAGGCGGTGACTCGAGTCCTCAGGGACCGGTCCCTCAGCACCGTTCGGAACTACGACGATCTCGGAGTGCGAATCTGGGCGGAGGATCATGCAGACCAGGTCTTCCTGATGACCACGAAGCGGTTCGAGGCGACCCAGCTCGTTGCGGAAGGGTTTCGAGTTCCCACCCTCGGACGCCTGCTGATTCCCCTGCTGCACATGGCCGCCCTCCTTCCGGACGCGGCGTTGACGTTGCTGGCGGACCCGGCAGCGGATCTCAGTCATACCCTCGAAGCACTCCCAACCAAGCGAGCCACGCTCAGACTCGGGGCCTTCCTCGCGTGGGCGCGGCTCAAAGCGCCTGAACATCGTGTTGCCGTTCAAGCCGAGCGACTCCTGCCGGAGAGCTTCGCCAGATGGTGAACCCCGATCCCTTCCATCCCGACGACCTGCAGAACGTGAAGGGGCCCGTCAGCGCGTTCCAGCGGGGAACGGATACGCCAAACGTCTATGCACAGCAGCACCACCTTGCTCTTGAAGTGGTCGCGCATCTCCACCAAGACGGTGTGCCGCTCGTCTTTCGTGGAGGGACCGCCCTCCATACAAAGCTGCCGGATCGGCGCAGATTCAGCATCGACGTCGACATAACCACGACGAGCGGCAAGGCCGTTCACGAGAGCCTCAAACGTTTCCCCGAGCGCTTCCGCAAGAGCGCCGTCGAGCTCGTTGAACCGCCGAGGGAACTCCGTGTCGAGGGGGTCTCTCATACCCTGCGCTTCAAGAATGCCGACCCGGCCATCTACATTCTCGTCGAGGTCGTCGAGGTCGCAGAGCCACCGGCAAACGTCGAGAAGATGCGTCTGAAGGCTCGTGAGCTTGATTGGCAAGTCGACGTTCAGGCGCCCACGTTCAGCGCATTCGTCGGACAGAAGCTCGCCGTGCTGGGCCCGAAGACCATTGGAAAGCTGGTCGGACGAAACACCGAGTTTGCTCGCGGCAACCAAGGGGTCTGTAAACAGATCTTCGACCTGAGAGAGCTCCTGCGTCGGCCCGAGCTCGATCCCGCGTCGATCATTCGCGCCTATGACGGTGCCGTCGAGGAGGGAAACAGACTGAGGCAGACAAGCCATCCTCGAGCCGCGTGCCTCACCGACGCGCGCGAGCTGCTGGCACATTTGCGCCTGCCTCGGCTGAAGGGGAAGGAGCCCGAAGTTCGGTACGGGCTGTGGTCGGGGTTCACCGAGTCCAAGCGGTGGATCGCCGACAGAGACTCCTGGCAAGACATCGACTACCGCACCGCCGCGGGCGCCATCACGAAGCTCGCGACCCAGATCGAGGCGAACAGTCTCGACCTCGAGAGGATCCGGGCACCCCTCTTCGCAGAAGTTCCCGAGGTCGTCAGGAACAAGCTCGCGCAGGCCGAAGCAAACAACGACGCATGGTTCGTCGATGGGGACTTCGGTGGTTTGTTGAGGGTCGCTTGGTCCTGGGCTCCTCAGGACCTGTTGTGACTCGATGGCTCACGGGGTCAATCGGGCGTGGTCGTGACGACCGACACGTGGCCATCTAGACTTCGTTCGTGCACTACCACCTTCACTTCGAGGACCGTTCGATCTATCGCCGCGAGGGAATGGACGACCATGCCGTGGTCGTCGCACTCCAAGCGGGCTCGCGCGTCGTGATCTACGAGATGGTGTGCACGGCGGTGACGATCTCCTTCGTCTCGAAGCAACGGCTGCTCGTCCGTCCGGGTGAGTCGTGGTGGCGCGTCGCAGGGCTCGCGACGGTCCTGACGGGGCTCTTCGGGTGGTGGGGCTTCGCGATTCTTGCGACGCCTGGCGCCCTTTATCGAAACCTTCGCGGAGGCACCGACGTGACCGCGGACGTGCTTGCCGAGCTCACGCGACGGATCGCGGCCGCCGAGGTCAAGGAAGCGCGCGATCGCGACGAGCAAGCGGCGGCGGTTGCGTCCTCGGCTCCACCCGAAGCGCGTCGCGAGCGCGCGCTCGAGCTGATCGACCGCGGCGACGTGGACCGTGCTTGGCAGGTACTGGGCGACGATCTCCTTCGCCGGCGCCCACCTCTTTGCCACGACGGCGACCTCCTCCGTCGGCTTGTCCTGAGGCTGCACGACAAACGCGCCTGGGAACGAGCCGCACGCGTTGCGACCCTCTTGCGCGATCAGGAAGTGGCCGTCACCGGGTACCTCGGGAACGTGCTCGACGAGATTGCTCGCAGAGCGGACAAGCCGGACGGGTTTCGCGATCCGCCGGCTTTGTGGGAGCGGGTTCTGGTCCCCGTGTGCCTCGTCGCCGCGATCGTCGGCACCATCGTCGTCTGTGTCGTAGCGCGCGTCGACGAGAGACTCCCGCACCACTGAACGGCTCGTCGATCGAACGCTCGAGGACCCACTAGATCAGCGTAGCTGGTAACGTGGCCCCCCAAGGGGAAACGAGTGACCTTCAGGAATCTGCTCGGCGGAGCCGCCCTCGCGTGCGCTCTCGCCGCACCGGCGCTGGCCCAGGACCACGAGCCCGGCCAGACCCTCCTCGCCCGCGAGCGAGACACCTGGACGCTCGAGGGCAAGCTCGTCGCAGAGGCGAACGCCCTCCTCCGCACGCCCGCCGCACGGCAGGAGCTCGGGGACGTGAAGACCGGCAACGAGACGAAGGTCCGCGCGTGGCTCCGCGCGCACCGGACCGACGGACACAGGGACCTCGCCCGCGAGTTCATGAAGGGACTCGACCGGCCGACGCGCGAGCTCCTCGATCGGGTGGCGACCCCGCAGCACCTGGCCCCCGAGGAGGTCCTCATGGACTACCTCACCTACGAGGGGCTCTACGATCTCGCGCTCGTGCGCTATGGCTGGCGCCGCTACCAGGCGAAGCAGCTGCCGGAAGCGACGCGCGCCCTCGTCGAGGAGTTCTTCGCGAACGTGAAGGAGCTGCCCTCGGCGACCGCGGGGATCACCGCGACGACGAAGGGCCACGCGCTCGAGGTGAGCGTCTTCGGCGCGCACGTCCACGCGGAGGTCCTCGAGTCGAAGATCGACCACGTCCCCGGCGTCGGCGCGGTCGGCGCGGTCGAGTGGAAGTCCAACTACGAGGCTATCCGCGCCCACGCGCGCGGGGTCACGCCCGAGCCCCATCTCAAAGAGGTCCTCGCCCACGAGGACGGCCGCTACCGCGTGAGCTATGCGCTCGAGCTCGACGAGTATCAGCGCGACGGCGCGACGAGGCCCTGGGCGACCGTGCTGGCCCTGACCTCCGCCGACGAGCTCGCGGATCTCTACGCGGGGATCGCCGCCGCGGGCGGCCTCGAGGCGACGGCCGAGGTGCAGAGCGTCGATCCCTCGAAGCTCTCCTCGACCGGAATTGTGGGGACCAAGGAGAAGGGTCTCACCGTCAAGGTGACCGAGGTCAAGTCGACCGAGAGCCTCATGGGCTCGCGCGCGCGGCGGGGGAAGTTCCTCGTGGTCGTGCTCGAGGCCACCTCGAGTTTTGCCAATGAGCTCCGTGCCCCCGCCGAGTGGTTCAAGCTCGAGGCGAAGGGCGCCGAGTATCCCGAGCTGGGTGTGACGTGGCCGGGGGCGGAGGGCAACCTCCATGCGCTCATCGCGTCGAGCAACGCCCGCATGCTCGGGCTGCCCTACACGACGTTCGCGCCGGGCGCGAAGGTCGAGCTGGTTCTGGTGTTCGAGGTCCCGCGCGACCTCGAGCTCGCGGCGCTCCGTCTCGGGGCGCGCGAGGCTGCGCTCAAGGTCGAAGGGAGCAAGTAAATGAGAGCTCTGATAGCTATTTCGCTTCTCCTCCTCGCTCCGGCCGTGGCGCATGCGCAGCTGCGCTCGAAGTGCGGGCCGGTGACGTTCCAGGTTCCGAGTGGGTGGACGGGCTCCAACAACAAAGAGCTCGTCCGCCTCTTCGGACCCTCCGGCGCGACGATCCACATCCGCCACCACCAGCTGGGAGCCAGCGCGTGCGACGTGGCGCGCGCCGCGATTCCGGCCGACGCGAAGACCGAGCTCAAGGCGAAGGCGGTCCGGGTCGCCGGACGAGACGGCCACCTCGTCGTCCGCCGGAGCGCGGATCGCCTCTATGCGGCGGCCGCGTGCATGGTCGACGGCGAGGGCGTCGTGTTCCTCCTCGGCGCCCCCGATTCCGTCTACAACGACTGCTGCAGCGTCTGGGGCGCGCTCGTCGAGAACGCCCGCATCGAGGGCGGTGTGGCGGACGCCGAGATCCCGTCGGCCGAGCCTGCGACTCCCGTGAAGACGCCGCCCCCGGCTCCCGCGCAGGCGCCCGCGTCGTGCGAGCCCGCGAAGCACTGGATCGAGCTCCGCAACATTGCCGACTGGGGCACGTCGACGGTCTACTGGGACGGTTTTGAATACAAACTCGCCCCGGGCGAGGGACGCCGCGTCGAAGCCACCCCCGGCAACCACCGCTTCAAGTGGCAGAACACCGACGGCAGCTGGGGCGAGGGGGTTTATCAAGTCCCGAAGTTCGCCTCGTTCAAGGGCTCGTGCCCGCGGCCGGAGCCCAAGGTCGCGGAGCCCGAGATCCCCGAAGCCGCTGCCGCGGGTGCGCCCAGCACGGTCACGGACGAGGAAGCTCTCGACCTCGGCCGCTGGTGGCTCAACCTCATGATGCTCTCGGTGCTCACGGTGAAGACGGCCGACGGCAACTACCCGGACGAGTACGTTCAGCGGCTCCAGGACGCGAACTCGCCCGAGCTCCAGAAGATCGTGAGGCAGATCCACCACAACCGTCGCTTCCGCGAGTTCTGCCGCGCGATCCAGGACAACTGGAACGAGATCGTTACGGTTGCCAAGGAGCGCACGCACGCGCGCCATTACCAGATGAAGCGCGACATGGCGCTCATGCTCAACCACGAGGACGGCCGCGCCTTCGCATTCCCTCCTGCCGACGGCGGCGCGGGCGACGACGTCGATCGCCTCCTCCGTGACCAGCGGCGGAAGTGGGACGAGGTGCGTTCGCTCAGGAACGCGGCTCGTCGTCAGAGCGCGACGAGCGAGTTCTTCGCTCAGGGTTTGACTCTGAATCTCGACGGTCGCCACGACCTGGCGATGAACATCATCAACGACGCGCGCTGAAGTGCCTCAACGCTTCTTCCGCGCGCGCGCGCGAAGCACGGCGATGCGCTCGCGCAACTGCGCCGCATCCGGAGCGTCGAGGGCCAGCTCCACGTAACGCTCGAGGTCCTGCGCTCCGCCCTCGAAGTCTTCCTTCCGGACCTTCGCGCCCGCGCGGAAGTAATAGGCCCTGGCCATCGAAGGGTTCTCCGCGAGGGCTCGATCCTCGTCGGCGATCACGCCGTCCCAGTCCTCTTGCTTGAACCGCACGACCCCGCGGTTCATCCAGTCCGAGGGATACTTGCCGTCAAGCCCGAGGCCGCGGTCGAAATCGACCAGCGCTCCGGCAAGGTCCTCGTTCTCTTCCCTGGCAAAACCCCGGAGACACCAGGAGTGCCCGTCCTTCGGGTCGAGAGAGACGGCCTTCGTGCAGTCCTCGATCGCGCCGGCCAGGTCTCTCAGCTCGATGCGCGAGGCCGCGCGGCTGACCCAGATGGGAGCGAACCCCGGCTCGAGCTCCAGCGCCCGCGTGAGATCGGAGACCGCGCCCTTGTGGTCCAGCAACGCCTGCCGGACGAAGCCCCGGACGTACCAGCTCCGGCTGTCCGTCGCGTCGAGCGCGACGGCCCGTTCGGCGTCGCGGAGCGCGCCGGGCAGGTCGCCCTTGTGGCTCCGCGCGATGCCGTCCTCCCTCCATGCGCGCGCGAGCCCCGGCGCCAGCTCGATCGCGCGCGTCGTGTCGGCGAGGGCCGCGTCGCGGCGCTTGAGCGCGTTGTTCACGTCGCCGCGCGCCGTCCACGCGACGGCGTCCGTCGGATCGAGCTCGATCGCGCGCGTCGTGTCGGCGAGGGCGCCGTTCAGGTCGCCCGCGGCTCCTCGCGCGTCACCGCGGATGCACAAGGCGGCCGCGTTCGACGAGTCGAGCGCGAGCGCCTCGTCGGCCGATCGACGAGCCCGGGCATAGTCCTTCGCGACGAGCGCCGTCCGAGCGTCCGCGAGGGCCGCGCGCACGAGGCCCGCTCGCACCGCCCAGGCCGAAGCGACGAGCGCGATCACCACGACGCCAAAGACAAACCCGCGTCGCGAGGGAGCGCGCTTCCCCGCGAGCGCTTCCGCGAGCGCGGCGCCGTCCGCGAAACGTCGGGCGGGATCGGTCGCCAGCGCCTTCTCGATCACGGCCGCCAGCCACCCGGGCACCCCTACCAACGGCTCGAAGCCTCCGTCGACGACCTTCGCGAGGACGTCCATGAAGCTCTCGCCCTCGAAGGCGGCGCGTCCGGAGAGGCACTCGTAGAGGATCGCGCCCAGGGCGAACACGTCGGCGGGCGGCCCCGCGGACCGGGCGTCCGCAGCCTGCTCGGGCGCCATGTAGCCCGCGGTGCCGCGGAGCGATCCCGCGCGCGAGAGGGACAGGCTCTGACTGGCGCCCGGCGCATCGCTGGCAAAGTGTTTGGCAAGTCCGAGGTCGGCGATGAGCACGATCCCGCGCGCGTGAGCGAGTGCGATCGCATTTGCCAGACTCGTCCCGAGCGCGAGGGTTTGCTCAACGTTGAACGGCCCGTTCTTCAATCGATCCCGGAGCGTTCCTCCGGTGACGAGCGGCATGACGAGGTAGGGCCCCTGCGGCGCGACACCCGCGTCGAGCAGCGGGACGAAACCCTCGCGTGCGGTGAAGCTGCCCGCAAGACGCCGCTCGCGGTCGAAGCGAGCGAGCGCGTCTCCCTGGACACGACCAAGAACCTTCACCGCGACCTCGTCCCCCCGGGGCGAGCGCGCGCGGTAGACGACTCCCATGGCGCCGCGACCGAGCTCGTCGAGGATCTCGTAGGGCCCGAGTTGCACGATCAATTTCCCCCGCCGGTTCGCCGCCGCCGCTCGAGCCGGGCCTTCCACTCCTTGACCGTTCTGCGCAGGAGCTCGATGTTCAGGTCCCCGGGATTGATCTCGCAGTAGTGCTCGAGGTCCGTCGTCGCCCCGGCGAGGTCGTTCAGCTCGTTCTTGGCAAAAGCGCGATTGAACCAGGCGAGCACGCACGTCGGATCGAGCTCGATGGCGCGGTCGAAGTCCCGGATCGCGTCCTCGAACTGCTTGCGCCTTTGCTTCACGGCGCCGCGCTGGAAGTAGGCCTTGCCGAGCTTGGGATCGAGGAGGATCGCCTGCTCGAAGTCCTTGAGCGCGTCCTCCTCGCGGTCGCCCTTCCGGAAGCGCTCGATCCCGCGATTGAGAAAGTTGACGGCGCTCCCGTCGAGCGCGACGGCACGCTCGTAGTCGTCGAGGGCGCCGTCCACGTCCTGCTTCGTGCTCTTCGCGAGGGCTCGAATACTCCAGGCGTGCGCGTCGCTCGGGTTGAGCGCGAGCCCCCGGTTGCAGTCCGCGATCGCGGCCTCGAGGTTTCCGAGAGTGAGGTGCGACGAGGCGCGCATGACGAAGTTGCGAGAGAGGCCCGGCTCGAGCGCGATCGCCCGCTCCATGTCCTCGAGCACGCCCTTGTGGTCCCCCTTGAATTGCCGCGCGAAGGCGCGGTTTCCCCAGCTCCGCGGGTTCGAGGGGTCGAGCGCGATCGCGCGGTCGAGGTCGGCGATGCCCGGGTCCGTCTCGTTGATCGAGAGACGCGCGACGCCGCGCTCCTTCCAGGCGCGCGCGAAGGTGGGCGCAAGCTCGATCGCGCGCGTCGTGTCGGCGATCGCGCGGTCGAACTTCCCGAGCTCGGTGTGCGTGTCGCCGCGCCCCGTCCACGCTCGCGGATCCTTGGGGTCGAGCTCGATCGAGCGGTCGAAGTCGACGAGGGCACCCTTGAAGTCGCGCAGCCCCAGACGAGCCTCGGCGCGGACGCACCACGCGGCGGCGTTCGACGAGTCGACGGCGAGCGCCTCGTCGGCCCGGCGCAGGGCGGTCGCGTGATCGCGCGCGGCGAGGGCGGTCCATGCGGCCGTGACCGCGGAGCGCGCCTGCGCGGCGCGCCAGGTGAACCAGCCTCCGACGAGCGCGGCCACCAGCAGGATCCCGGCAACGAGGGGCACGCCGGAACGCGCGCGCGTTTTCCCGTCGAGAGCCTCCGCCAGCTCCGCACCACTGGCAAAGCGCCGCGCGGGATCCACGGCGAGCGCCTTGTCGATCACCGCGACCACCCACGAGGGAACCCCGACGAGCGGCTCGCGCTTGCCTTCGGCAACCCTGGCAAGAACGTCGACGAAACCCTCGCCCTCGAAGGCCGCGCGTCCGGTCAGACACTCGTGGAGGATCGCGCCGAGCGCGAACACGTCGGCGGGCGGCCCCGCGGACTTCGCGTCCGCGGCCTGCTCGGGCGCCATGTAGCCGGCGGTGCCGCGGAGTGCTCCCGAGCGCGAGAGGGAAACGCCGTCGGCCGAGTCGAAGTGTTTGGCAAGTCCGAGATCGGCAATCAGTGCCGTCCCCTGCGCGTCGAAGAGCACGTTCTCGGGTTTGAGATCGCGGTGCACGATCCCGCGGGCGTGCGCGAGCGAGATGGCATTTGCCAATCTCGTCCCGAGCGCGAGGGTCTCGTCGAGACCGAGAGCGCCGTTCTTCAGACGATCGCGCAGCGTCCCGCCGCTCACGAGGGGCATGACGAGGTAAGGCCCCTGGGGCGCCGTCCCGGCGTCGAGGAGCGGGACGAACCCCTCGCGCGCGGTGAAGCTTCCGGCCAGCCGTCGCTCGCGGTCGAAGCGCGCGACCGTCTCCTCTTTGACCTTCGCGAGGACCTTGATCGCGACCTCGTCGCCACGAGGCCCGAGGGCGCGGAACACGATGCCCATGGCGCCGCGACCGAGCTCTCCCGTGACCTCGTAGGCGCCGATCTTCATCTCGAGTAGCCGTTCACCTCGTCGGCGAACACTTTCATGGAGTCGCGCATGGTCGCCTCGAGCCGGCTCCAGGTGGGCTGCGCCGCGGTCCGTAGTCGCGCGAAATCGGACAGCCGCGCGCACCGATCGCGGACGAGCGGGACCACGTCGGGGGTGCGCAGGAAGTCTATGTCCCAGTCGCCGAGACCGACCGTCCGGACGAGGCTCTGCGACCGTTCGTCGTAGCTGATGTTGATCGCCGGCGTCCCGAAGCTGAGACACGGCAGGAAGGCGTGGAGCCGGAACGAGACGACCAGCTTCGCCTGCCTCATGATCGAGAGAAACGAGAACACGTCGTCGGGAAACACGAACCGGTCGGTGCCGAGCGAGGCCGCGAACGCGAGGTCCCGCGTGTCGTGACAGACGAGCGTCACGGGCCCGAGGCCGTCGGCCTCGAGCGCGGCGATCAGACCGAGCACCGTCGCGTGGGCCTTCGCCTGCGTCTTGACGGGCACGCTCATGAGCTGCGGGTGGCGGACCGAGAGGAGCGTGCCGCGCCGCACGTCCGCGGGGACGGGCTGATCGGGCACCGAGGCCTTGTGGAGGAGGAGGGTCGGGCAGCCGCCGAGGATCGCCTTCTCGAGGCCGAGGGAGTGGAGGTAACGGAGCGTCTCGTCGTCGCGCGCCAGCGAGAGGACCGACCGGTGGTTGAGCGCGGCGACCGTCTCGTCCGGCATGGCGTCGGTCCGCCGGACGAGCTGGTGGCGCCGGTCGTAGATCCGCCCCGACGAGAGGCTGAACAGGAGGAGCGGCGGCGCGAGCGTCGGGAGCGCGTGACGGTCGATCTGGATCCGGTTGTTCTCGTAGAGGTTCCCGCCCCCGAGGATGACCCCGTCCCCGTAGAGGTTCATCTCGTGGATCGTGCGCGCGCTGAGACCACTCAGCATCTCGTCCGGACCGCCCTCGGCCGGAACCTGGATCACGTTCAGCTCGGTGCCGAAGGTTTGACGAAGCAGGTACTTCAACCCTATGAAGATCGCGTCGTTGCCAATGTTGGGTCGCTTGGGCCGCACGCAGAACAGCTGGATCATCGTCTCTCCACGAGGGCTCGCTCCCATGCGGACCGCCACGAGGTCGCCATGTGCTCGAGAGTATGACGCGCGCGGCAGTGCGCGCGACCCGCCTCGCCGAGCGCATTTGCCAGCGCCGGCTGACTGAGCAGTGTTCGCAATTTTGTTGCTAGCGCCGTCGGGTCCTCGGGCGGAACCAAGAGACCGGTCTCGTTGTCGACCACCGCCTCGACGAGGCCGCCGACGCGCGACGCCACCACGGGACGCCCGAGGGCCATGGCCTCGAGCGGCACGCGGCCGAACGTCTCCCGACGGCTCGGCACGACGACCACGTCGGCGAGCGCGAACCACCGGTCCACGTCGTCGCGGTGTCCGAGGAAGTGAACGCGCTGACCACGCGCCGCCTCCTCGAGCTTCGACCGCTCGGGTCCGTCACCGACGACAAGGGCGTGAACGTCCTCGAGGTCTCGCAGCTGACCCAGCGCCTGGAGGAAGACGTCGACGCCCTTCTCGTGCCGGAGCCGCCCGACGAACGTCAGCACGCGCGCGTTGGGTAACAATCCCACCTGCCGGCGCGCCTCGGCCAGCTCGTCGCTCGAGACGAGGCGCGGCTCGGGCGTGCCACTGCTCGCCACGTCGATCCGGTCGAGAGGCGTGCGATCGTCGGCCGACGCCTGCCGTCGCATGGTCTCCGAGGAGACGATCGTCCTATCGGCCAGGCACGCCGCCAGCCGGCTCGCGAGGAGGAGGCGGCGCGCGCCCCCGGCGTGGTGCCGGCGATACACGAGAGGGCGGCGGCGCCTCACCCCACACGCGAGGGCGGCGGCGATCGCGGGCATGGGCTCGTCGCCCTCGACGAGATCGGCGGCGGCTCGTCGGACGAGAGGGCGGAGCCTCGCGACCGCGGCGGGCATGGCGGCGAGCGCCGCGGGCGCGGGCGGCAAGAGGACGGGGATCACGTCGACCGGGATCCGCGCCGCCTCGACGCGCTCGGCGAGGGAGCCGCGATCGCCGCAGAGCACCACCCGCGCGTCGACGCCGATTTGCCGGAGCCGTTCGAGGAGGGGGACCTGTCTCTTCGCGATGACGCTGGCCTCGGCGGGAGTGCTCGGACCCGCCCAGACGATCTGGACCTTCACGTCGACCGCGCGACGCAGGGCCACACGTCGACGCGGCTCGAGATCGTGTAGTAGAGCCAGCGGCGGCGTCCCGTCAGCTTCGTGATCGGGCGCGGGCCGTGAAACGCCGCGTTCGAGTTGAGGAAGATCACGCCCGAGTTGCGACGAGGCGGGAAGAGCGTCGTGAGCTCGGGGTCGTGGCACCACCGATCGTTCTTGAAGCCGCGGTCGCGGTAGAGCGCGAGCTCGCCTCCCTCGAGACCCTCCTCGGCCGCGTCGGAGAAGAAGAGGATCCCGCCTATCAATCTCCGCGCCCAGTCGAGGTGGACGAACGGTCGATACGTGCCGGCTCCCTTCGACTGGAAGTCGAGACGCGTGAAGAGCGCGTTTGGATCCTCGTCCTGCGCGAGCCGCGCCTTCTCCTTCTCGGGACGCGTCTCGAGATAGTTCGTCAACCGCGCCCGCGCGGGATCAACGAGACAACCGGCCCGCTGCATCTCCGGGCCAAAGATCTCGAGGATCCGCTGGACGAACGCCTCGCTCCGCAGCTCGTCGTGCAGGGCACGCCAGACCGGATCCTGCAGGATCGTCGCGTACTCGGGGTCGGTGCTCGTGAGACCCCACTTCTCGTCCGCGTGCATGAGGGCGTCGGGAAAACGGAGCGACCGGTATCGATCGGCCGGAACGACCTCTTCGAGCACGATGTGCGGGTGCGGTTCGGATCGGTAGTCCAGCTGCACGGGTGCCAGAGTATCACTTGCGCCGCGTGCGCCGCCCGCGTTGCTCGGCCTGCGCGCGTAGCTCGATGATGTTCTGCCGGGTGCTCTCCGCGTCCACGGCCTTGGGATTCAACTGCAGGTAGCGCTCGAGGTCGTCGGCGGCGCCCGCGAAGTCGCCCTTCCGGCTCCGTGCCCCGGCACGGAAGTAGAAGGCCACGTGGAGAGTCGGATCGAGGGCAATGGCCCGATCCTCGTCGGCCAGCACGCCGTCGGTGTCGTTCAACTCGGCTCGCGATACCCCGCGGTTCATCCAGTTCACGCCCACGGTCCCGTCGATCGCGAGCCCGCGGTCGTAGTCGCGAACCGCACCCACGTGGTCACCCCGCTTCGCTTTTGCAAAACCTCGCATGCACAGGACGTGTCCCTCCTTCGGGTCGAGCGAGAACGCCTTCGTGCAGTCCTCGATCACGCCGTCCAGGTCTCCGAGCGAGATCCGCGACGAGGCGCGCACGATCCAGTAGCGCGCGACCCCCGGCTCGACCTCGATCGCGCGCGTGAGGTCGGAGATCGCGCCCTTGTCGTCGCCCGCCGTCTGCCGGAGGTGGCCCCGGTTGTACCACGCTTGACCGTTCGTCACGTCGAGCTCGAGAGCCCGGTCGAGGTCACGCAGCGCGCCGACGAGGTCGTTCTTGCGGCTCCGCGCGACGCCCCGCTCCTTCCACGCGCGCGCGAGGTCCGGCGCCAGCGCGAGCGCGCGCGTCGTGTCGGAGACCGCGGCGTCGAACTGCTCGAGTTCGCTGTTCACGTCCCCCCGCACGGTCCACGCGAGAGCGTCCGTGGGGTCGAGCTCGATCGCGCGCGTGAGGTCGGCGAAGGCGCCCTTGAAGTCGCCCGCGGCTCGTCGCGCGTCGCCGCGCACGCACCAGGCGGCGGCGTTCGACGCGTCGAGCGCGAGCGCCTCGTCGGCGCATCGACGAGCCGTCGCGTGGTCCTTCGCAACGAGCGCCGCCCGCGCCTTCACCACCGCCGCACGCACGAAATGCGCTCGCACCGCCCAGCCCGAGGCGACGAGGCCCAACACCACGACCGCGAGGAGAACCGGGCCTCGTCGCGGGACTCGCTTCCCCGTGAGCGCCTCGCCCAGAGCAGCGCCGTCGGAGTAGCGCCGAGCCGGATCCTTCGCGAGCGCCTTGTCGATCACGGCCGCCAACCACCCGGGCACTCCGACGAGCGGCTCGACGCGTCCCTCGGCGACCTTGCCGAGAAGCTCGAAGAGACTCTCGCCCTGGAAGGCCGCGCGCCCGGAGAGACACTCGTGGAGGATCGCCCCGAGGGCAAAGACGTCGGCCGCGGGACCCGCCGACCGTGCGTCCGCCGCCTGCTCGGGCGCCATGTAGCCCGCGGTGCCGCGGAGCGCTCCCGCGCGCGAGAGCGAGAGGCTCTGACTGGCGCCCGGCGCATCATTAGCAAAGTGTTTAGCAAGTCCCAGGTCGGCAATCAGCGGCCGGCCCTCCCCGTCGAAGAGCACGTTCTCGGGTTTGAGGTCCCGGTGAACGATCCCGCGCGCATGAGCAAGTCCGATCGCATGCGCCAGCGCCCTCCCGAGCGCGAGGGTTTGTTCAACGTTGAAGGGCCCCTTCTTCAATCGATCGCGGAGCGTCCCCCCGCTGACGAGCGGCATGACGAGGTAAGGCCCCTCGGGGGCAGTCCCCGCGTCCAGCAGCGGGACGAACCCCTCGCGCGCGGTGAACGCTCCGGCCAACCGTCGCTCGCGGTCGAAGCGCGCGAGGGCGTCTCCCTGGACCTTGGCGAGGATCTTGACCGCGACCTCCTCGCCGCGAGGCCCGCGGGCGCGGAAGACGACGCCCACGCCGCCGCGACCCAGCTCGTCGAGGAGCTCATAGGGCCCGAGTTGCACGATCAGGGCCTCTCCAGCTCACGCGCGTCGAGCGGATAAAGCGCCCGCGCGCGGTCCACGGCGTCCCGCGCGCCCGCCGTATCACGCCGGGCGCGACACGCCCGCGCGACGAGGACCCATGCGTCCACGAGCTCGCCCGCCGACCGCGGGTCGAAACCCTCGACCCGCGCGACCGCCTCGCGAGCCAGCGCCTCGGCGCGCGCGAGGTCGCTCGCGGAAGGACTCCCCTCGAGAAGCGAGCGCGCGAGCGCGACCCGGACGAGCGCCCGCGTGTCGATCGCCTCGGCCGGCAGCGAGAGCGCCACGGCGCGCTGCAGGACCTCGCACGCGCTCGCATGATCGCCCGTGCGCGCGAAGACGCGGCCCGCGCGCAGGTAGGCGAGCGCGGCGGCCTCGGCGTGACCCTCGCCGCGGACCTCGTCGCCGAGGGCCGCGAAGCCTCCGGCCGCCTCGGCGTCGGCGACGTCCGCGCGGTCGTCGAGCGCCTTCACCCGCTTGAGGAACGGCGTCGTCGCGAAGAAGAGCAGGATCGACCGCCCCATGCGCGAGGGCTTCAGCTTGACCTTGCCGGCCCTCAACGCCTCGACGTAGGTCAGCATCTGTTCCGTCTGGACCGGATCCGTCGAGTGCCGCGCGGACGCCTCCCAGGCGTCGGCCATGGCGACGGGGTCGTCGAGCCCCTCGGCCGCGTCGGCGACGTGCGCATAGAGCATGGCGCTGTCGGGATAGTCGTTCACGTTCTCGGGCGTCTTCGTCGCGAGGAGACGCTCGGCAAACTTCCGCGCGCGCTCGGGCCACGCGACGGGCGGCGCCGCCTTGAGGTAGAGCTGGACGAGGTAGACGCCGTAACGCGGATCCTGGACCCCGTCGTCCGCGAACAGCGTCTCACCCACCTCGGCGCTCGCGCGCTCGAAGCCGAGGGCATGCGCGAAGCGGCCGGCATGGTCGATGTCTCTCAGGCCCGGGATCGCCTTCGCGCGGAACAGCCGGACCAGCAGGCGGCGACTCTCGTGCTCGCGCCACGGCGTCCGCATGCCGACCTTCGCGCGGAGCGCCTGGACCTTCGGGTCGTCGGGATAGCGACGAGCAAGGTCCGCCGCGCGATCGAAGACGGCGGCGATCTCGTCCACGGCCTCGTCGCGACGCTCGACGATCGCCTCGATCGCCTCGTCGATCGCAAGGCGCTCCTCCTCGGGAGCGAGCCTGGGCGGCGCAGGCGGCACCTTCACGACGACGGGCGGAGGAGGCGGCGGCGGCGCGACCTCCTGCTTGCCGCGCGTCGCGACGAGGAGCCCCCCTGCGAGGAGCAGCACCCCGGCCACGAGCGGGACCACTCGTCGCGACCGGCGAGGCGGCGAGGCCGGTGCGGCGAGCCACGCCTCGAGCTCGGCGGCGAAGGCGTCCCCGTCGCGCGGACGGCGCGCGGGATCGAGGGCCACGGCCCGGTCGCAGAGCGCCGCGAGGGTCGCGTCGACCTCGTCGCGCGACGAGAGCGAGGGCGCCCCCTTCCGCACGCGGTCGATGACCGCGGCCACCGACTGCCCCTTGTGTGCAAACGGGTGCTCACCCGCGAGGCGCTCGTAGAGCATCACTCCGAGCGCGTACGTGTCGAGCCGCGGATCGTCGCCGCGCGCTTTCCCCTCGACCGTCTCGGGAGCCATGTAGGCGGGCGTGCCGAGGACCTCGCCCGTGACCGAGAGGCGCGTCGCGTCGAGGCGCGCGTCGAACGCGAGGCCGAAGTCGAGGACGCGCGCGTTGCCCGTTCCGTCCTCGACGAGGACGTTCGAGGGCTTGAGATCGCGGTGGACGATCGACGCGCGATGCGCCGCGCCGACCGCGCGCGCGACCTGCGCGAGGAGGCGCACCGTGTCGCGCAGCGGGAACGCGCACTTGTCGAGGGGACGGCCGCGCACGTAGGCGAGGGCCACGTAGGGCACCTGGTCCACGGCGCCCGCGTCGAGCACGCCGACGATCCCCGGGTGATCGACCCGCGCGAGGAGCGAGGCTTCTCGCTGCAGACGAGACACCTCGCGCGCGTTGCGCGCGCCGGCGCCGCGCAGGACCTTGAGCGCCACCTCGCGGCCCGTCGCCTCGTCGTGGGCGCGATAGACGACGCCCATGCCGCCTTCGCCGAGCTTGTCGCCGAGCCGGTAGCGACCGAACGTGCCCACCCGTGTCTTGTATCTCGGACCCTCAGCGCGGGCGACGCCTCTTCCGGCGCGGGCTGACGGCTTCGCGGAACGCCGCGGCCGCCTCGTCGCTCCCGATCCAGAGCGTGACGCCCTCGTCGCCGACGTCGAGAAGCTTGGGCGTTCCGGCCACCGCCTTCTTCGCGAGGTGGTAGATCCACCCCACGACGAGCGCCGCGGCGACGAGGATCGGGACGGTCTGTTGCCAGTCCGACCCCGCGGGGAGGAGGAGCATGCTTCCCGCGACGGCGGCGAAGGTCACGGACGTGCCGATCGCGCAGGCGACGACCGTCTTCCGGGCGCGGGTGTAAGCGCGGAAGCCGTCGCGCGAGAACGGCAACTCGAGCTCCATGGGGCGCAGCGGTTTCTCGAGCGTGTTCACCCAGGCGTGAGCCGTGAGCAGGCTCAGGAGGACGCACTTGATGTGGTCCACCTCGTCGATCGCCTTGACGGTCACGCGCTCGAACGTCACGCGCTCGGTGTCTCCCGTCATGATGCAGACCCGCGGCGGCTCGCGAACAGGATCGCTTTCCAGCACAGTGGGATCCGAAGCTTGGAATTCACGTGACTTGAAGTCGCGG
>JADMIO011851749.1_pt1 | contig 55897 bp, 52 predicted proteins | sample 8958161 | NCBI WGS metagenome assembly JADMIO01 (sample SAMN16585339, study PRJNA669376) | soil metagenome | isolation source: Crop rotation soil | place: USA: Cullars Rotation, Alabama | collected 2011
CTTTCCCTGGCCAGCTCCACGTCGCCGGCCGAAATCGAGCCTGCCCCTCATCTGTCAACGCCGCGCCGGGTGAGTCGGCCCCTCAAGTGTCAACGTCCGCCCCTCATCTGTCAGTGAGGGCCAAGTTTTCCGCGAGGTATCCACAACGCCGGCGGCCGGCCGCGGTGTCTCGCACACGGCTTCGACGGCGTTTCTGGCGCGTTTGCAGGGCCATAGACGGCCGCCAGCCCAGCGGCGAGGGCAACCAGCCGAGGGCTTCGCCCTGTCGCTCGACTGCGGCGAGCACTACTGGCTGTAAAAGGACAGACCACATCATGGTTCTGTGTTCATTAGGTTGTTCTGTCCATTGCTGACATAATCCGCTCCACTTCAACGTAACACCGCACGAAGATTTCTATTGTTCCTGAAGGCATATTCAAATCGTTTTCGTTACCGCTTGCAGGCATCATGACAGAACACTACTTCCTATAAACGCTACACAGGCTCCTGAGATTAATAATGCGGATCTCTACGATAATGGGAGATTTTCCCGACTGTTTCGTTCGCTTCTCAGTGGATAACAGCCAGCTTCTCTGTTTAACAGACAAAAACAGCATATCCACTCAGTTCCACATTTCCATATAAAGGCCAAGGCATTTATTCTCAGGATAATTGTTTCAGCATCGCAACCGCATCAGACTCCGGCATCGCAAACTGCACCCGGTGCCGGGCAGCCACATCCAGCGCAAAAACCTTCGTGTAGACTTCCGTTGAACTGATGGACTTATGTCCCATCAGGCTTTGCAGAACTTTCAGCGGTATACCGGCATACAGCATGTGCATCGCATAGGAATGGCGGAACGTATGTGGTGTGACCGGAACAGAGAACGTCACACCGTCAGCAGCAGCGGCGGCAACCGCCTCCCCAATCCAGGTCCTGACCGTTCTGTCCGTCACTTCCCAGATCCGCGCTTTCTCTGTCCTTCCTGTGCGACGGTTACGCCGCTCCATGAGCTTATCGGGTCCACTCGCGAACGCAGAAAGGCCCACCCGAAGGTGAGCCAGTGTGATTACATTTGCGGCCTAACTGTGGCCAGTCCAGTTACGCTGGAGTCACTAGTATTTAGGTGACACTATAGAAGCGGCCGCGACAACTTGTCCACGTGGAATTCTAAGCTTAGGATCCCAATGTGCTGGAAAGCGGTATCGCTTTGCGCGCTTCACGGACACGCACGAAACCGGCGACATCCTGTGGCGTCACGACATCGACATGTCGCCGCATCGCGCGCGTGCGCTCGCGCGGATCGAGGCGGCCGAGGGCGTCAACGCGACGTACCTCGTGATGCTGCACTCGCGGTTCTACAACGCGCTCGACGGCGAAGTCGCGGGCGTTCTGCGCGACATCGCATCGCTGGGCCACGCGATCGGCCTGCATTTCGATCCGGCGTTCTACGCGGGACGCCCCGATCTCGATGAGTTCATCGCGCTGGAAAAGCAGATCCTCGAGCGCGTGCTCGACGTCGAGATTGACGTCATCTCGTGGCATAACCCGAGTATCGGCAACTGGTTGACGCTCGATGACGATCGCATCGGAGGGATGGTCAACGCGTACGGAAAAACGATCCGCGATACGTTTCCGTACGTCTCGGACTCCCACGGAATCTGGCGATTTCGCCGCCTGCACGATGTTCTCGCGGCCGGCGAAGAACCGCGGCTGCACGTGCTGACGCACGCCGAGTGGTGGGTGCCGGATGCGATGCCGCCGCGCGCGCGCATCAGCCGCGCGATCGAAGGGCGGGCTGCGCAGGTGTCGCGCTGGTACGACGACGACCTGGCCGCGCTCGGGAGACCGAACATTCGATGACGCACAAAGCGATGAGCGTCAGCGTTCGCGAGCTTGCCGACTCGGTCGGGATGCCGGCGACGATCGCCGGCGACGCGACGCGGAGCGTGTCGCGCGCGGCGGGGATCGCCGAGGCGGGAGAGGACGCGGTGACGTTCTGCTCGCGGGACCATGCTGCGCCGATCGCGACGACGCACGCGCGCGTCGTTCTTTGTCGCGACACGCACGATCTCTCCGCATTCGATTCAACCGCGAAGACGTTCATCATCGTCGCGGATCCGCGGCTCGCGTTTCTGCGTATCGTCGCGCGATTCTTTCCGCCCGACGCTCCCGTCGCGGGCATTCATGCGACCGCGGTCATCGATCCGACGGCGCAGGTCAGCGCGGACGCGTCGATCGGCGCGCACGTCGTGATCGGACGCGACTGCCGCGTCGGCGCGCGGACTGTAATCCACGCGAACGTCGTGCTTTACGCGCAGACGGAGATCGGCGAGGACGTCACGATTCACTCCGGGACGATCATCGGCGCGGACGGCTACGGCTATCAGCGCAACGCGGCGGGCGAGCTCGAGAAGTTTCCGCACATCGGCGGCGTGGTCATCGAAAACGGCGTCGAGATCGGCTCCAACACCTCGATCGACCGCGGCACCCTCGGCGTCACCCGGATCCGCGAAGGCGCACGCATCGACAACCTGGTCCACATCGCGCACAACGTCGACGTCGGCCGCAACGCGGCGGTCATCGCGCACGCGATGATCGGCGGCAGCACGCGCATCGGCGACGGAGCGTGGATCGCGCCGTCGGCATGTCTGCGCGACGGGCTCACGATCGGCGCGAACGCCGTCGTCGGACTCGGCGCGGTCGTGGTGAAGAACGTGCCGGACGGCGCGACCGTGATGGGCGCGCCGGCGCGGCCCGCGGACGAGTACAAGAAGTTCCTCGCCGCGGCCGCAAAATTGATGGAGGACCGTTGACTCAGATCCCAATTGCCAAGCCGCTCTTCGGCCCGGAGGAGATCGCCGCGGCGGCGAAGCCTCTCGAAACCGGCTGGATCGTGCAGGGTCCGTACGTCGCGGAGTTCGAGCGGTTGTTCCGCGCGTTCATGGGCGCGAGTCACGCGTTCGCGTGCTCGAACGGCACGACGGCGCTGCACCTCGCGAACGCCGCGCTCGATCTGCAGCCGGGCGAAGAAGTGATCGTCCCGGCGTTCACGTGGATCGCGACGCCGAACTCCGTCGTGTATTGCGGCGGCACGCCGGTCTTCTGCGACATCGACCTCGCGACGTACAACATCGATCCGACGCTCGCCGAAGCCGCGGTGACGCCGCGTACGAAGGGCATCGTCCCGGTGCACCTCTTCGGCCTCACCGCCGAGATGGATCCGCTGCTCGACCTCGCACGGCAGCACAACCTCTGGACCAACGAAGACGCCGCGTGCGCATTCGGCGCGACGTATCGCGATCGCTCCGCTGGAACGCTCGGCGACATCGCGTGCTTCAGCTTTCACCCGCGCAAGTCGATCACGACGGGCGAGGGCGGGATGGTCACGACGGAGCGCGAGGACCTCGCGAAACGCGTGAAGTCGATGCGCGATCACGGCGCCGGCGTTCGCGAAGATGAGCCGCCGTTTCTCTTGCCCGACTACGACGAGCTCGGCTACAACTATCGCCTGACCGATCTGCAGGCGGCCGTCGGCTGCGTGCAGATGACGCGCGCGGAAGGGATTCTCGCGGAGCGGCGGCGCCGCGCGAAGTTGTACGACGAGGCACTCGCGGAGTTCGGCTGGCTGCGCACGCCGGCGGTGCCCGAGCACATGCAGCATTCGTATCAGGCGTACGTCTGCCTCTTCGGGCCGGAAACACCGACGCTCGCGAACGTCGGCGCGCTCGAGGCGCGACGCAACAAACTGATGAGCGGTCTTCAGGATCGCGGCATCACCACGCGACAGGGCACGCACGCGCCGGTGTTGCGCAAGCTGTATCGAGAGCGCTTCGGCGTCGATCCCTCGCGCTTCCCGAACTCCGTGATCGCCGAAAAGCTCACGATCGCATTGCCGTTGTACCCGCAGATGACCGACGACGAACAAGGGCGCGTGATCGACGCGCTGAAGGACCTTGGATGCTGACTGGGAAAACGATCTTTCTGACTGGCGGCGCCGGATTCATCGGCGCGACGCTCACCGGCCGCCTGCACGAGGCGAATCGCATCGTCATCTTCGACAACCTGAGCCGCGACTCGCTGTCCTCGCGTCCGTATGCGAAACATCCGAACGTCACGATCGTGCGCGGCGACGTCACGAAGGCCGACGAGCTTTCGGCGGCGGTGGCCGAGGCGAAGCCGGAGATCATCGTGCACCTCGCGGCGATTGCGGGCGTCGACACGGTCGTCAAGAGTCCGACGCACACGATGCGCGTGAACATGGTCGGCACGATCAACGCGCTCGACGCCGCGTCGCGTGTGCCGAACCTCGAGCGCTTCGTCGACTTCTCGACCAGTGAAGTCTTCGGCTCGTTCGCGTTTCGCGTCGACGAGGGACAGATCACGTCCGTCGGCGCAGTCGGCGAGGCGCGCTGGATTTACGCGGTCAGCAAGCTCGCCGGCGAACATCTCGTGCACGCGTATCACCGCGAGCACGGCATGCCGACCGTCACGCTGCGCCCGTTCAACGTCTACGGCCCGGGCCAGGTCGGCGAGGGCGCGATTCACCGCTTCGTCGTCTCGGCGCTGCGCAACGAAGACCTGCTCATCCACGGCGACGGCACGCAGATCCGCGCGTGGTGCTACGTCGACGACATGGTCGAAGGCATCCTGACGTCGATGGAGCATCCGAACGCGATCGGGCAGTCGTTCAACATCGGCAACGCCCGCGCCGTCGTCACGATCTACGGACTCGCCAACATGATCGTCCGCGTCCTCGGCTCGAAGTCCCGCATCGTCTTCGTCCGCAAGGACTACGCGGACGTGGAACTGCGCGTGCCGAACGTCGACAAGGCGCGCGAGCTGATCGGCTTCGAGGCGCAGGTCGATCTCGAAGAAGGGATCCTGCGCACCGGCGAGCATTACAAGTCGCTGATCGGCTGAGCGAGCGCCTCGCGCAGCAATGCGCAGGCGCGATCGATCTTCGCGTCGGTCGCGCTGTCGTCGACCCAGAAGTTGACGACGCGCTCGCTGACCGCCGCGGCGTTCGGCAGCGACTTGTTGCCGTCGAAGAGATCGGCGAGCGACCAGTAGTGATTCGAGGCCGCGACGCCGTTGCGCCGCAGGCAGTCGGAGATGCGAACCGTCGCGGATCGCGATGGCAGCAGCAGCGAGTAACGCCAGAGCGCGCCGCTGCTTCGCCACGCATCGCTGCGGATGACCGGCAGTTCTTCGAGTTGCGCGTGATACCGCTCGGCACGCGTGATGCGCGCGGCCAGTCGCTCATCGAGCGTGGCCATCGAATCGAGAATCGCCTGCGCTTTGTCGGCGCGAAACCGACACAGATGCAGATCGCGGAACAGCGGCAGCGCGTTGCGCCAGATGCGATCGACACGCGCCGACGGATCGAGGCGCAGCGCGTTCATCGCGCCGTGATAGACCTGCCAGTGACTCGTCGCGAGGAGTGAACGCTCCGTGCTGACTTCGAACGGCCGCAGCGCCGCGAGCTCACGCTCGATGACGGGTAGCGCATCCGCGTCGTCGAACAGAATCGCACCGCCGCCGCCCGCGTCAACGAGCTTCGTGCCGCCGAAGCTCAGGATCGCAAACTCGCCGAACGTGCCCATCAACGCGTCGCCGAACCGCCCGCCCATGCTTTGCGCGACGTCCTCGATCACGGGGATCCCGTGTTCGTGCGCGATTGCATGCACGGCGTCGACGTCGTACGCGTGGCCGTAGAGATGGACGCCGAGGATGGCTCCGGTGTTTGGGTCGATCGGGAGTGCGGTTGCGTCGAGCGTGAAGTCGCGCAGCGTCACGTCGACGTATCGCGGCGTGAAGCCCGCGTGCTCGACGACTTCGGCAATCGACGTGCACCCGATCGCAGGGACGATCACGTTGCCGGCTCCGCGTCGATCTGCGATCGCCTTCAATGCCAGGTAGATTGCCGTCGATCCGCTGCCGGTGAGCACGCAAAAGCGGCGACCGAAGCGCGCGGCCAGCTCTTGCGCGAGGCGCTCACTCACGCGGGCAGTGTAGCAGCGTGCTACGCTCCGCCGGGATGGAGGTCGAGCTCTTCTCGCAGCGCCGCGCGGCGCGTTCAAACCCGTCGCTCCCTTCCGATTCCTCCGCGCGCATGCCGCAATCCGATCCGCGCTGGCTCGACGTCCTGCGCACCTGCGGCGAAGACGCCGACGCCCTCGTCGCGGTCGACGGGGACGACGTCGTGGGCTGGCTCCCATTCTGCGAACGCACGTCCGACATCGGCGTCGCGCTGACGTCGCAGCCGTTGCTCGCGTACGGCGGACCAGTCGCCCGGAACGACGACGCCGACATCGTACGCGCGCTGCTCGTCGCGTATCGCGAACACTCGATCGCACGTGGCGCAGTCGCGGTCACGCTCGGCACGCCGCCGTTTCTCGATGCCGCCGTCGAGTCGACTTGGCGTGATGCATTTCAGCCGACGTTCGTCGTCGAGAACTTCGTCCAGCTTTCCTCGCTCGACACGCATCCGATCGAGCAGATCCCGCGCGACCGTCGCGCGTCGTTCAGACGCCAGCTCGTGATCGCGACCGAAGCGGGCTTTCGCGTCGATCGCGTCACAAATCGCGCGCACTTCGACGCGTGGCGCGCGATCTACGAGCAACGTTACGACGAGCTCGGCGCGACGCCGTATCCGGCCGTGATGCATCGCGCGATCTTCGATGCGCTCGTTCCTGCCGGACTCGCGGAGCTGTGGTGCGCGTTCATCGGCGACACCGTTGCCGGCGGCACGCTGTTTCTCGTCGACGATCGCACCGCCGACTACTTCGCATCCGCGTATTCATCCGAACATCGACGCGAATCGCCGCAGGGACTCGTGCTCGACGCCGCGTGTCGCGCGTTCATGGAGCGCGGCATCCGGCGTTTGAACTGGGAGTCGAGTCCGTCGAAGGGCGGCGTGTTCGCGTTCAAGGCGCGCTGGGGCGCGAAGGAGTCGCGCCACTTCTACTATTCGCTCGTGCTCGATCGCGCGCTGCTGCGACGCACGCCGCTCGAGATTCGCACCGCGTTTCCACTGCGCTTCGTCGTGCCGTTCTCGGAGCTCGAGACCAACGCATGAGCGCTCGCGTCCTTCTCTGGATCGCACGCGTGTCGATCGCCGCAGCGACCGGCGCAGTCTGGCGCTTCCTGCGTCGCATCGCGCGACGTCCGCCGCGCATCTGGCACGGCTTCACACCGCTGCACTCGACCGCGTGGATGGTGCAGGCCGAACGGACGGCGGGCTTCCCGAGCATCTCCGTCGTCACGTATGCACGCTCGACGAAGTACGCGCTCGTGCGCAACGAAGACTTCGACGTGGTGTTCTCGGAGCAGGGCCGCTGGGACGACGTGCATTGGCTCGCGCTCGTTCATCTCCTGCTGCACGGCGACATCTGGAACGCGTACTGGGACTGCCTCTTCTTTCATTGGCGTGACCGCACGAAGAACGTCCTAGCGTTCCGGCTCATCCGCGCGGCCGGGATCAAGATCGTCGTTCAGCCGCACGGCAGCGACCTGCTGTCGCTCAATCGCTACAAGACGCGCTACGACTGGCCCGCGCGCGCGCAGCTCGACTATCCGACCTGGGACCTGACCGCGCAGATCGAAGTCGTCGACACGCGCATCGCGATGTTCGATCGCTTCGCGCATTTCGTCATCGCGGGCGACACGATGTTCGAGCCGGTCGTGCCGCGCTGGGACGTTTCGTTTCACACGGTCCCGGTCGATCTCGAAAAGCTCGCGCCTTCCGACACACCGACGCACAACGCCGCGCCGGTGATCATCCACGCACCGAATCATCGTCGCGTGAAGGGAACGTACGAGTTGATGGCCTCACTCGATCGTCTGCGCGAGCGCGGCTTCGCGCACGAGTTGCGGCTCATCGAAGGCGTGCCGCGTCACGAGGCGCTGGCGATGTATCGCGACGCGGACATCATCGCGGACCAATTCATCATGGGCGGCTTCGGGATCTTCGCCCTCGAAGGTCTCGCCCTCGGCAAACCCGTACTCACGTACCTCGACGAAACGCATCTCAGCCGCAGCGTCTATACCCATCCGCTCGTCAACACGACGCTCGAGAACATGGACGCCGTGCTCGCCGCGCTGCTGGCCGTGCCCGAGTTGCGAACGCGCATCGGCGCCGCGTCGCGCGCGAGCGTCGAACGCTATTCATCGTTCGAGGTGCTGGCCGAAGTCTGGGCGCAGGTTTATCGACACGTGTGGTGGGGCAAACCGCTCGCGCTCGAAACGACGCGCGCGTTCGAACCGCAACGCGGAACGCGCTCGCTCGTCGAGGATCCGAACGTCGCAGAGTTCTGGCCCGTGTTGGTCGACGATCTGCTGCCGCGCATTCGCGCCGCGATCGCTCAGGCGACGGAGAATCGCTCGAGCTTCGGCGAGATCGGCAGCGAGTCGTAGTCCGCGTCGCGTACGGTGATGCGACCGTCGGCGCCGTGCTCGACTCGCCCTTCGCGATACCACGACAGCACCTGCAGGTACATCGGCTCGAGCAGGCGATACATCCGGCTGCCCCACGACTCGCGCGTGTCGCCCGGGATGATCGGCGTCGCGCATTGCGCGATGATCGGACCGGCGTCCAGCTCGTGGATGACTTCATGAATCGTGCAGCCGGAGAGCCGCACGCTCGACGAGAGCGCGGCCTGCACCGGATCGATTCCGACGAACGCGGGGAGCAATGACGGATGCACGTTGATGATCCGCCGCGCATACGTCCGCACGAACTCCTCGGTGAGCAATCGATCGAAGGTCAGCGAGATGAGATCCGGCGCGGCGTCGCGGCAGAGCGACGCCAGCGTCTCGTCGAACTGCGGCCGCGGCATCACCGGAATCCGCACCATCGCGATGCCGTGCTCGTCGCAGAACGCTTCGAGATCCGCCGATGCCTTCGGCCGCACGATGAGCATCGCAGGCTCGATGTCGAGTTGCTCGCGATTGCGCACCGCGGCCTTGAAGAGATGGCCGCTGCCCGAAACGCAGAACACCATGCGCATCGTCATCGCGACTCTCGCAACGCGATCGCTTCACCGCTGCGATCGTATTCACGCGCGCATTCCGCGCACGTCGCGGAGTCGCCATCGAACTTCAGCGTCACTCCGCACTGGCACACCCAGCCGATGCGTCGCGCGGGAACGCCGGCCATCAGCGCGTACGCCGGCACGTCCTTCGTGACGACTGCGCCTGCGGCGATGAACGCCCACTCGTTGATCGTCGAGCCGCAGACGACCGTCGCGTTCGCCCCGATCGACGCGCCGTGTTTGACGCGCGTCTCGAGATAGTCGGCCGCGGTGTTGCGCGGAAACGCGGAGCGGGGAGTGCGGACGTTGGTGAAGACCATGCTCGGTCCGCAGAACACGTAGTCTTCGAGCACGACGCCTTCGTAGAGCGAGACGTTGTTCTGAATCTTCACGTGATTGCCGATGGTCACGTTGCGCGCGACGAAGACGTTCTGGCCGAGGGAGCAGTCGGTGCCGATGGTGGCGCCGGTGGTGATGTGGCAGAAGTGCCAGATCTTCGTGCGCTCGCCGATGCGCGCGCCGTCGTCGACGTAAGCCGATTCGTGAATCATGCGCGTTGGATCTCCGCGGTGCGGATGTTGTGAACGAGCTCGATCGACGGCCGCGCGTCGGCGATGCCGAATCCGCCGCCCGCGAGAATGTCGCGATAGACGACCGTGTGCAGATCGGAGAAGCCGTCCGTGAACTCGAGCTCTTCGCCGTCGACGGTCAGCGATCGGAACGTCGTCTTTTTTCCCGGCGACGGTGAGAACGGGAGATCGGCGGCGTCGACGGAAAGCGACCATCGCACGTCCGCGTGACGCAGTTGCAGCGTGCCGGACATGCGACGCTTCTCGCGCACGTGAACTTCGCAACGATCGACGTCGCCGAAGAGCCACAGCAGCAAATCGAAGAAGTGAATCCCGATGTTCGTGGCCACGCCGCCCGATCGCTCGTCAGAGCCCTTCCACGAAACGTCGTACCACGCGCCGCGCGCCGTGATGTAGCGAAGCTCGACGCTGTAGCGTTTGCTGCGATCGAGCGACTCGCGCAGTTTCAGGAGCGCCGGATGATGGCGAAGTTGCAGAACCGTGTAGACGCGACGACCGCTTTCGCGCTCGAGCTCTTCGAGAGCGTCGAGGTTCCACGGATTGATGACCAGCGGCTTCTCGCAGATCGCGTGTGCGCCGGCGCGGAGCGCGAGCCGCACATGCGCATCGTGGAGATAGTTCGGCGAGCAGACCGAAACGTAATCGACGCGTCCGCTTTCGGGACCGCGGCGTACTTTCTCCATGAAGCGATCGAAGCGCTCGATCTCGCGAAAGAATTTGACGTCGAAGGAGTAGCGGTCGAGGACGCCGACGGAGTCGTTGGGATCGACGGCGGCGACGAGGCAATTGCCTGTGTCGCGGATTGCGTCGAGGTGGCGCGGCGCGACGAAGCCGGCGACGCCGATCAATGCGAAGTTGTGCACGGGCGAGAGTGTAAACGCGTGCGCCGTGCCTAAAAACAAAAAGGGCACTCGCTTTCACGAGCGCCCTTCCGGGGTAGGTGTCACACCATAACGTCAGACGTTACGACGTAACCCCCTCAGGTTTATTAGAACAATCCATGCGAAACGTTATACCTCCTCCCCATGAATTTCCGGCGGCCCCGCAACCAGCGTCACGTCACGTGCCATGACCCACCGCGCCATGCTACGGACCGGATCGACCGCTCACACACCCCGGGTGGAGGGGAGGAGCGGGAACTTGAGTACTTTCAAAGAGCGATGCGGCCAATCGCCGCACCATTTCGTACTGCTAAGGAAACAGCGGTCCCCGGTGATTATTGCACCCGTGGTTCGGAGTTCCCGTTTCGTGCATGGTTAAGATGATACGTTTTTCGTCTGCAATCGCAATGAAAATTTCTCGCACTTTTTGTACTTCAAGCGGCATGCCGTAAGCACAAAACCGTGTGCTACACTTTTTGCCCCCCTGGAGCGAATTTCCCTATGAAACGAACCCTCGTATTCGCGAGCCTTCTCGCGCTTGCAGCAGACCTCAGCGCCGCCGTCGTGACGGGCAAAGTGCACTTCATCAATCGTCGCGGCCAGCAGCCCGTGGTCAATGAGACATTGGTGTGGCTCGATCCTCTCGGACGCGCGCCGAAGCGTCCCGCGCAGGCGTTCACGATGACCACGCGCAGCAAAACGTTTCTTCCTCACGTGATGGCCGTCCCGACGGGCTCGACCATCAACTTCCCGAACGAAGATCCGATCGCCCACAACCTCTTCTCGCTCACCCCCGGCAACACGTTCGACCTCGGCCTGTATCGCAAGGGCGCGGGCAAAACGCACAAGTTCGAGGCGCCCGGCGTCGTCAACGTCTATTGCAACGTCCATCCGAACATGTCCGCGGTCGTGCACGTCATGACGACGCCGTACTACGGTTTCACGGACGCGCAGGGGAATTACTCGTTCGACATCCCCGCGGGGAAGTATCGTGTCACCGCGTGGAACGAGCAGGGTGGTTCGGCGTCGCAGGAAATCGAAGTCGGCGCGGACGGCAAAGTCACCGGCCTCAATCTGCTGACCATCGACGGCCGCACGTTCCGCGCGACGCAGCACAAGAACAAGTTCGGGCAGACGTATCGAGAGCCGAGGGACTACTGACGTGACATCGCAGACGCTCGATACTGTGACGACCAACTCCGGCGCGGTGCCGGAGAAAAAAGCGTACACGGTCGAGCGTCCTCGCTTCCCGCTGGTCCTCAAACTCTTCGGCCTCACGGCACTGCTGATTCTCATCGTCGTCGCCGTCGCGATCGGCATCACCATTCAACGCGCGAACGCGATCGCGGACGAGACGGTCAAGACCTCGATCGCCAGCGCCGCGCGCCTGTTCCGCGACTTCGAGAGCCAGCGCCTGCTGGCCCTCGCAAGCGCGACGCAACTGCTCGGCAGCGACGTCAGCTTCTCCGCGTACATTCAACTAAGCCTGCAACCTGAAGCAGCGGCGGCGCCGAGCACTACCGCGCCGCTTGCCGATCCGAACGTTCCTCCTGCCGCCCCGGTCATCGACCTCAACAGCATCAACGACCAGCTTCTGCAGAACCGCGACCGTCTCGGCGTCGACATCATGATGTTGCTCGACGATCAGGGCGTCCTCGTGGCACGCACTGACGAGGTGAGTGTCGCCGGCGGCACAAGGGAAGACTTCTACGAGAAGACACCGCTGGTGAGAACGATCGTCGACGATCAGAGCATCAAGAAAACGTCCGGCGTTCTTTCCCTTGGAAACAAGCTGTATCACGCGGCCGTCGCGCCGGTCCTCACGGATCGCGTCGTGCGCGGCTATCTCATCAACGCATACGCCATCGACGAGAAATTCGCGAATTCGATCGCGCAGTCGGCGAACGCGGGAGTGATCTTCGCGCCGAAAGGCTCGAACACGCCGGTGCGCTCGTCGAGCGCGCCCAGCGCGATGGCCGATCCGGGCGCAAAGACCGGTGAGACCACCGTCGATCAGAGCCGCTACATCTTCACGACGGAACCGCTGCGGTCCGGGCGCGAGATCGTCGGCAACGCGATCTTCCTGCGCTCGCTCGATCGCGAGCTCGCGCCGTTCCGCGAGATCGAACAGGCGATGCTCGTCGGCGGCGGCATCGCGCTGCTGCTCGCGTTCCTCTCGTCGTGGCTGATCGCGAAGCGCGTCACGCGTCCGATCGAACAGCTCGCCGGTTTCGCGCAAGCGGTCACCGCGGGCGACTACAGCATCACGCCCGACGTCAAACGCAACGACGAAGTCGGCATCCTCGGCCGCTCGTTCGGCAAGATGATCAACTCCCTCCGCGACAAGGCGGAGCTCGAGGCGCTCTACGCCGACATGGCCGAGCGTTCGAGTGAGGCGCCCGTTGCGACGCGGCCGTCCGAGGCGGCGAAACTCGACGAGGGGACGGTGCTGGTTACTGATCTGCGCGGATTGCCGGCGACGGTGGGCGAGGGCGACGCGATGAGCGTCATCGCGACCGTCGAGCGCGCGATGCGTCTGCAGGAGCGCGAAGTCGAACGTCAGGACGGCGACGTCCGCGAGATCAACGGACACCGCCTCGTGTCCGTGTTCCGCGGCGAGCGCGGAATCATTCACGCGATCCGCGCCGCACGTGCGATCAACGAGGAGCTCGCGTCGCAGCTCGGCGGATCGATGATGTCGATCGGCGTGGGCATCGCGACGGGCGAGTTCGTCACGGGATCGGTCACCCTCGAAGCCGACAGCGGACTCGCGATCGTCGGCAACGCACCGCTGCTCGCTCTGCTCTTCGCGTGGCACGCGCCGAATGGCTACGCGTACGTGTCGTACGAAACGGCGCAGGCTGCGGGACAGGACGTGTTGTCGTCGTCGCAGCGCGAAGAAGTGAAGCTCAAGTGGTTGCCGAATGCGTTGCCTGTCGCGGCGTTGCCGCTGCTCAGCGTGACGACGGGAATGATGCGAGCGATGGGCACGAGCAGCATGGCCACCGTGCGCATGGACGGCACGGAAGCCGGCATCACGGCGCCGGGCGCGGTCCCAGCCGATCTCTCGATGGGCCACCTGTTCGCGACGCGCTATCGCATCGAACAGATCCTCGGCCGCGGCGGCATGGGCGTCGTCTACAAAGCGACGGACACGCAGCTCGACGAGACCGTCGCGATCAAGACGCTCCCCGGCGACGTCATGACGCGCTCGCCCGAAGACCTCGAGCGCTTCAAGCGCGAGATCCGTCTCGCGCGCAAGATCACACATCGCAACGTGCTGCGCACGTACGACTACGGCGAGGCCGAAGGCGTGTACTTCATCTCGATGGAGTACGTGCGCGGCTACACGCTGAACGAACTGCTCGACGAGGCGCCGAATCGCCAGATGCCGACACGCGCGGCCATCGGCATCGCGCGCCAGATCTGTCGCGGACTGCAGGCCGCACACGAGCAGGGCATCATCCATCGCGACATCAAGCCGCAGAACGTCCTCATCGACGCCAAGGGCGAAGTGAAGCTGATGGACTTCGGCATCGCGCGCGTCGCCGAGACGACGGAGGCGATGACGCAGGCCGGCCTGATCGTCGGCACGCCGCACTACATGAGCCCCGAGCAGGTGCAGGGCAAACAACTCGACACGCGCACCGACGTCTACGCGATGGGCGTGATGGTGTACGAGCTGCTCGTCGGCCATCGCCCGTTCGAATCGTCGTCGCTCACCGGCATCCTCACCGCGCACATCACCGAGCCCGCCAAGCCGCCGATCGACGTCCGCCCGGACATCGGCAAGGAGATCAACGGGATCGTGATGCGCTGCCTGGAGAAGAATCCGGCCGCGCGCTACGCGAATGCCGGCGCGTTGCTCACCGATCTAGACCGAGTTGTTTGAGGCGGTTGTTGGTTGATCGTTGATGGTTGATGGGAGCTTCGCGCGATAGTGGCGAATCAGGCTGCTGAGCTGCCGTCCGATGATTACAGACGCCTTGACCATCGCAGCGGCATGTTCGCCAGGCAGATAGCCCAAGTCGCCACTGATCAGTGCCTGCGTCTGCAACTCGAACATCGAGCCGCGAGCAATCAGCAGGAACTGAATCCGATCGCGTGACGTACCACGGCCGTGAGCCTCTGCGATGTTCGACGCACTCGAAACGGCCGCTCGTCGCATCTGCGAGACGAGGCCGAAGCGTTCATTCGCCGGAAAGCCGGCTGTCTGCTTGTAAACCGCTACCGCAAGCTTGCGAGCGTTCGCCCACACATCGAGACTTCGATAATCACCCATAGAACATTGGTGAAGAGGCCGCGACGCAGGAAGCGATCGCGCGGTGTGTGGGAGTGGCGATCGTACTCCTATCAACGATCAACCATCAACCATCAACAAAAACGGCGGCCTTTCGGCCGCCGTTTTCGTTCCTAGAACGTTGCGTCCAGGAAGGGACGCAGTTTCTTCGATCGGGATGGGTGGCGCAGCTTGCGGAGTGCCTTCGACTCGATCTGGCGGATTCGTTCGCGCGTCACGTTGAACGAGCGGCCGACTTCCTCCAGCGTGTGTTCGGCACCGTCGCCGACGCCGAAGCGCATCTTGAGCACCTGCTCCTCGCGGGGAGTGAGGGTGCGCAGGACCTTCGACGTCTGCTCTTTGAGATTCGCGACGATGACGTGCTCGATGGGGGAGATCACGCCACGATCCTCGATGAAATCTCCCAGATGCGAGTCTTCCTCTTCTCCGATCGGAGTTTCGAGGGAGATCGGCTCCTGGGCGATCTTCATGATCTTGCGGACCTTCGCCACCGGCATGTCCATCCGCTCGGCGATCTCCTCGGCCTGCGGTTCGCGGCCGAGCTCCTGCACGAGCGCGCGGGACGTGCGCGTCAGCTTGTTGATCGTTTCGATCATGTGCACCGGGATGCGGATGGTGCGGGCCTGATCGGCAATCGCGCGGGTGATGGCCTGGCGGATCCACCACGTCGCGTACGTCGAGAACTTGTAGCCGCGGCGGTATTCGAATTTCTCGACGGCTTTCATCAGGCCGATGTTGCCTTCCTGAATCAGGTCGAGGAACTGCAGGCCGCGGTTCGTGTACTTCTTGGCGATCGAGACGACCAGGCGTAGGTTGGCGACGATCAGTTCCTGCTTCGCCTGATCGGCTTCTTCCTCACCGGAGCGGATCTCGCGGATCGTCTTGCGCAGGTCTTCGTGCGTGACGCCGTAGAACATCTCCAGTTCGTTGAGCTTCTCCTGGTACTTCTGCAGACGGCGGCGGTAGAAGTCGCGGCGGGTCTTGTCCTTTTCGCGCTTCAGAGCCTGCTCGTCTTTGCGGATCATCGACACGGCCTGCGACAGCTCGTTGTCGATGTCCTTGAGCTTGTTGATCATCCGATTCCGCGTCTGCGGCGTGAAATCGACGCGCTGCAGTTCGTCGGCGAGCTCCTGTTCGAGCTTGTCGACGTTCTTCAGCGTCGTGGCGATCGTACGGTCGCTGAGCTTCTTCGGGTCGGCCAGCTTGACCAGGCCGTCCTTGATCTTCTTGTCGAGCTTGGCGATGCCTTCGAAGATCACCATGATCTCGTGGATCTTGTTGGTGACCGCGGCCGGCATCTTCGGCTCGCCGTTTTCGTCCGTGGCTGCGGCGGAGCCGTCGTCATCCGGCATGGCCAGATCGATGGTCTCCTTGATCACGCGGGCGTCCTTCTTGGCCGCCTCGTAGATCTTGAGAATCTCTTCTCGAATGATGCGATTCGCGGAGAGGGCTTTGAAGACCTTCCGCTCGCCTTTTTCGATGCGCTTGGCGATGTCGACTTCACCCTGGCGGTCGAGGAGCTTGACCGTACCCATTTCGCGCAGGTACATGCGCACGGGGTCGTTCGTCTTGTCGACGATGCCGCTGGATGCCGCGATGATGTCCTGCTGGACCTCCTCGCGCTGATCCATCTCCTTCTCTTCGATCGTGCCGTCGATCGTGACGATGCCCTTCGGGCTCGCCTGGAGAGGCTTCTCGGCATCTTCGATGACATCGATCCCGAGATCGTTGAAGCGGATGTAGATCTCGTCGAGCTCTTCCGGGAGGGAAGTCACTTCCTCCGGGAGCACCTCGTAGATCTCGTCGTAAAGCAGAAAGCCCTTTTCCTTACCGATTGCGATGAGCTGCTTTACTTCCGCGTATTTTTCTTCGACACTCAACTCGCCAACCCCCTCGTCATCAAAGTTGGAATCCGGTTCGAGATTCGAAGTGCGCAGGCGTGTCGTCATGTCAATTCGCTCCTCGCATTGGGCAGCTAAATCTCGCCCTGTCGGCACTCGAGGCCCCCGAACGAGGCCTTGGCTGGATCGTCACATCCGAGGGTTGACAAACCAGCCAAAGTATCGTCCAGAGTGGACACACGCGTAATCTATGGGGGACGATAATTATTTCAGTGTGTTCGAGATACGCGTCAGCTCCATCTTCTCCGTGACGAGCTGGTCGACGCGCGCAAGATCCCCGTTCTTGTCCGCTTCCACGATGTCCCGTTGGATCTGCTGCTTCCGGCGGTCGATGTAGCCGCGCTCCATCGGCAGGAGGTTCTCTTCCAAACGTTCGAGAGCGCGATCGTCAATATCCTCGCTGAGGCTCAGCTCGGAGAGCAGTGTGAGTTCCGCCTCGCCCCTAAGCTGGGTTCCAACTTCGGCAAAGTCAATGGCTTGGCCCGCCAAAAGGTTATTTTTCATGATCGCGAAGAGCGTTTTGCACCCCGCATCCTCGAAAAACTCCTCACGCAGACGCCCTCGCTGCTCCTCGGAAAGCCGCCCCTGAAGCGCCGCAAGCAGCACGAACTTCTCTCCCGTGGGTGGAGGCAGCCGCTTCTGGCGGTCCTGCGCCGGGTTCGCAGTCACTTTTCCGCGCACCCGCGACCACACCGTCTCGAACTCGAGGTGAAACGCGTCCGCGATCCGCTGCGCCGCCTCGTTGCGCACCACGGCGTCGGTGACCGCTGACAAAAGCGGCATGAACTGCTCGACGCGCTCCGACTTTTCACGCCCGCTGAGCTGATGCGCATCCGTCGCCCATTCGTGCAGCGCAAACTCGAAGATGTCCAGAGGTTTGGAGAGAATCTCGAGGAAACCGTCGGCGCCGTGCTTCTCGATCAGCGAGTCCGGATCTTTCTCGCCATGCAGATCCAATGTCGAAACGTTGATGCCGGCCGCGAGGAGCACCTGCGCGCCTTTCATCGTCGCCGCGCGTCCCGCGTTGTCGCCGTCGTACGCGATGACGACGTTGCGCGTGAACCTGCGCATCAGCGACGCCTGACCCGGCGTGAGGGACGTACCCATCGACGCGACGACGGGCGCCATCCCGCGCAGGGCATGATCGATCGCGATCGCATCGAAGTAACCCTCGACCAGAATCGCGCGCTCCTGCTTGCGCATCGCGTCTTTGCTGCGATGCAAGTTGTAGAGCAGCCGCGACTTGTTGAAGAGCTCCGACTCGGGAGAGTTCAGGTACTTCGGATCGTTGCCGTCGAGCGTCCGCCCGCCGAATCCGACCACCGCGCCCGTCTCCGAGTGGATCGGGATGATGAGCCGGTTCCGGAAGCGATCGTAGTAGCCGGTCTTTTCCTTCCGCGGCATGATCAGCCCGGCGAGCTCGAGCCGCTTCTCGCCGTGCTTCTGCGTCAGGCGCCGAAGGATGTAGTCCCATGAGTCGGGCGCGTATCCGAAGCCGTAGCGCTTGACCACATCGTTCGACACGCGACGGTGCGCGAGATAGCGCTGCGCCGGATTGTCTTCACCCCATCCCAGCGCCTGGTGAAACGCCTCGGATGCGTCGTCGAGGACTTCGAAGAGATCGTCCTTGTCGCTTTCCTTCTGCGCCTTCCGCTTCTTCGGCAACTCGATGCCGTATCGCCCCGCCACATGCTCCACAGCCTCGGGGAACGTGAAGCGTTCCGTCAGCATCAGGAACTTGAACACGTCGCCGCCGGTGCCGCAGCCGAAGCAGTAGAAGAGCCCTTTCGCGCGATCGCACGTGAACGACGGCGTCTTCTCGCGATGGAACGGGCAGAGGCCTTTGTAGCGCGTGCCGGCGAGCTTGAGCGGCGTGACCTGCTGAATGAAGTCGACGATGTCGGCCGCGTCGCGGACCTGCCCGATGATCGCGTCGTTGAGGTCGACAAAGGCCATCTATTGGTTGTCGGTTGCCGGTTGTCGGTTGTCGGGAGAGACGATCACGCGTCGAGATTCGCGATGGTTGCGCCATCGCCTCCTTCGTTGTCGGCGCCGGGACGCCATGATTTTACGGCCGGATGTTTTCTGAGGTAGTCGCGAATCGCTTTGCGCAGCGTTCCCGTGCCGAAGCCGTGGATGATGCGCACCGCCGATTTGCCTTCGAGCAATGCGCGATCGAGGAAGCGATCTGACTCTTCGAGCGCATCGTCGACGCGCTGTCCGATGAGATTGAGCTCTGCGGCGACAGGCGCGGCGTCGGCAGATGGCGTGCGTTCGCGTGACTTCGACGGCGCCGGCGCAGGTCCGCCTTTCGGCACCAGATCGCGCGTTTCGACGGTCATCTTCCGTCCGTTAACGTTAATCACCGCTTTTCCGCCGTCGATCGATACGACTTCGCCGGTGATTTTGAACTTGCGATGCTCGGCCTTGTCGCCGACGTGGACCTCGCGATGTTCGGCCGGGATGAACTCCACGGCCTTGTCGACGGCCTTCGTGATCGTCTGCAGAATCTGCGTCGGATTGGCGGACTGTCGCGCGGCGCGATCCATGTCGCGCAGGTTCTTGAGCTCGTTCGTGAGCTGACGCGAAACGTCGTCGCGCAAACGCTCCAACTCTTCGCGATAGGTCGTGCCGAGGCGCAGGCGTTCTTTCTCGAGCGCCTCGGATTTTTCGCGCATCGTGCGACGCTCGCCGTCGAGCTCCTTGCGCAGCCCGTTCACTTCATCCTGTTGCGCGACGATCTCCGACATCTTCTTCTGCAGCGTCGAGAGGAGGTGATCCGTTTCGCCGTAGCGTTCGCCGAGACGTTCGCGGGCGCTGGCGATGATCGTGGCGGGGAGGCCGATCATCTTCGCGACTTCGATCGCGCGCGAGCGGCCGGGGATGCCGGCGATCAGGCGATACGTCGGCAGCGCGGTCTCCGCGTCGAACTCCATCGACGCGTTGATGATGCGCGTGTCGTTCACCGCGAAGCTCTTCAGCGCCGACAGGTGCGTCGTCACGATGACCAGCGCGCCGACGGACAGCATGTGCTCGATGATCGCCGCCGCGAGCGCCGCGCCTTCCTCGGGGTCGGTGCCGGAGCCGAGCTCGTCGAGCAGCACGAGCGACTTCGGCGTCACGCGCGACAGGATGCGCTTGAGGCGCGTCAGGTACGCGGAGAACGTCGAGAGATGTTCGAGGACGCTCTGATCGTCGCCGATCAGCACGTGCAGTGCGTCCACGACTGGGATGATCGATCCTTCCGCCGCGGGGACGGGGAGTCCGCTCATCGCCATCGCGACAATGAGTCCCGCGGTCTTGAGCGCCACCGTCTTGCCGCCGGCGTTCGGACCAGAGATCACGAGCGCCGAGCCTTCGCCATCGAGCTCGATCGTGATCGGCACGACCTTGCGATCGCCCGGCGTTTCGTTGAACGCCTCTTCGCGCTGCGACGCCAGACGCTCGTCGAGCAGCGGATGCCGTCCTTCGAGCACCTTCAGCACGCGATCGTTCGAGAAGTGCGGGCGCGTGCCGCGCACCGTGTCGTGGAACAGCGCACACGCCTGCAACGCGTCGAGCTCACCCGCGACTTCGATCGCGATCTGGATCGCGCCGTGGGCGTCGAACAGCAGTTGCGAGATGAAGCGGAGGATGCGCGCGATCTCCTCGCGTTCCTGGATCAGGAGATCGGCGAGATCGTTGTTCAACTCGATCGCGGCCATCGGCTCGATGAAGAACGATGCGCCGGAACCGGAACGCTCGTGAAGGATGCCGGTGACGGCGTTGCGATGATCGCTGCGAACGGGGATGCAGTAGCGATCGCCGCGCTGGACGACGAGCGGTTCCTGAATCGCATCCGCGTTGCGATTCATGATGTCGTTGAGCGTGCGCTGGATCGACGCGCGTTTCTGCTGGATGCGGCCGCGAATCGCGCGCAGTTCGGCGGACGCTTCCTCGCGGAGTTTGCCCTCTCGCGTGAAGTAGCGATTCGCCTTGGTCAGAACTTCGGACAGATCGGGGATGCCGCCGGAGATCCCGCGCAGTCGCGGGTAGGAATCGGAGTGATGGAACGTGTCGCGGATGGCCTGTGCCGCGCGGATCGCACGGACGACCATCCACGACTCCTCGAGCTCGAGCACCGTTTCGCGGGTGAACAGGGGAGCGACGTCCGCGAGTCCGGCGAGAGGGAGCAAGCCTTCGACGTGGAAGTAGCGGACCATTTCGCCGAGGTCGGCGTGGGCGCGTTCGCAGTCGTCGAGCGTGCGCAGCGGCTGGCGGCGTGCGATCGCATCCTTGCCCGGCTGGCTCTTCGCTTCCATAGCGATGAGCGTGAGCACGCGATCGAATTCGAGGGTGACGAGAGATTCGTTCATTGGAGTTGCGAGCAATGCTCTTCGCGTCGTCCTCAAATGGCGATGAGCGTGAGCACGCGATCGAATTCGAGGGTGACGAGAGATTCGTTCATTTGAAAGTTGCCGGCAAAAACAAAGCGGCTCGCGATTTCTCGCGAGCCGCTCAAGAAACGTTCAAATCAAAACTAGTAACCGGTACGGCGTTCTTCCGCAAGCTTCCGCAGCACTTTCTTGCGCGCTGCAATCGCTTTACGCTTCCGCTTCGTGCTCGGCTTTTCGTAGTGCTGGCGCTTCTTGAGCTCGGAGAGAATCCCCGACTTCTCACACTTGCGCTTAAAGCGGCGCAGTGCATTTTCAAACGTCTCGTCTTCTTTGACGTGTACGAGAGGCATCCCCGAAATCCCCCCCTTCGGCTTGAGCTGTGGGTCGCGCGAGCCGACCGCTGCCGGCTCATTCTAGGTTCCGCAAGTTTCCCGGTCAATGAGACCCGGTTGCGTTCCTGTCAACGGCGAACCTAAACCCACCGTCGCGGCCGGTGATTCCGGATTTGTTGTGAATTGTTGTAAGTGATTGACTGCAATCGGGATTTAGACCGTTCCGGTGACCAGACCCTCGACCCGGGCGATGATCGCGTTGATGGCGACAAGATTCTCGCCGCCTTCCGGGATGATGAGGTCGGCATGACGCTTCGACGGTTCGACGAACTCCTCGTGCATCGGGCGGACGGTGGTCAGGTACTGCTCGATCACCGACTCCAGCGACCGGCCGCGGATGCGCGTGTCGCGCATCAGGCGGCGCACGAAGCGGATGTCGGCCGGCGTGTCGACGAAGAGCTTGATGTCGATCCGGCGTCGCAGCTCGGGCTCGGCGAGAACGAGAATCCCCTCGACGATGATCACGCGCCGCGGCTCGACGCGCTGCGTCTCCGTCTTGCGCGCGTAGGTCGCGAAGTCGTAGATCGGCACCTCGACCGCCGACCCTTTGCTGAGTACGTCCACGTGACGCGCGAGCAGTTCCGTCTCGAGCGAGTCGGGATGGTCCCAGTTGATGTGATGGCGTTCTTCGTCGGTGAGACTCTCGAACTCGCGGTAGTACGAGTCGTGCGAGATCCACTCGATGCGATCTTTACCGACGCGGTCGTAGATCGCGCGGGCGACGGTCGTCTTTCCGGACCCCGTCCCGCCGGCAATTCCAATGATCACCGGCTTCATGAGTGCTCTTCGAGCTCCGCCTCGGTCATGAAATCCGTGATGTCGTCATTGCCGCACGTCGTGCACACGCACGTGGCCAACTTGCCGCTCGCGTACTCGAACTGATACGTCGGCGTCTCGCATTGCAGGCAGATGAGGTAGTCCGGCTCGTCCATGCGAGCGGAAGGATAACTCAGCGTACGGGACCGACGCGCGGCGCGATGAAGCGTCCGGAGTGATTCGCGCTCTCGATCACGGAGCCATAAACGTACGTGTCGGGCGAGAGACTCTCGATGACGACCGAGAAGCCGCTGCCGTCCGTGATCAGCGGAAAGATCGTCTGAATGGCTTCGTGAATCATCGCGCCCGCGGGAACGAGGCGGCGGATCACCGCGAGATTGCGACCGGGGATGCGCTGCAGCGCGAGCACGAAGTCGGCGTCGCGTTCGCCGAGGTTGACGAGACCGATGTTCGTGCGGAACTCGTCGCTGAAGGCGAGGCCGTCGAGCACGCGCACCGGCGAGAACTGCGATCCGACGTAGGTCGCGATCGGCTGCGCGGGCGAGCGATCGAGCGCGCGTTCCGCGTAAACGCTCGCGCGCACCGTGACCGAGCGGCGTCCGCTCGTCGTGATGCGCAACGGCGAGAGCACCGACTCGATGCCGAACGCCTGCGCGGTGATGTCGCTGAAGTGTTGGATCTCGCCGGGTGCGAGCGACATCACGATTACCGGCTGCTCGGGCGTGTTCGGCAACTCGAGTGCGACGTCCGCGCTGCCGCCTGTGTCATTCACGATCTCGACGTCGGTCTTCCATCGGACCATCGTCGCGCCGAACACATTGCCGACGACCGGGACGACTGCCGTGGACACGCGCGCACTCTCCTGCGCGACAAGAGCCACGGGGAAGCACAGCAGGAGCACGATGAGAAATCGCAGCCTCATCACCAAGTCAGACGTTTGCGATTATCTGTGAGTTTCGATTTTTCAGACGAAGTGCGGCCGAAGGACGCGCGTGCCGACCACGAGCACCTTCTGCAGCGGCGAGAGAGAGAGGCGTTTGCGAATGGCCACGAGCGGATTCTTGCGCAATTTTCCGAGCACGGTCGCGTAGATTCCACCCATGAGCACGGTCGGAAAGCGCGCGTCGAACTCGAGCTCGCCAAGGAGCGGCTCCGCCGCCCGAAAATATCCCTCGGCGCGCGCGATCTGAAACTCGATCATCGCGCGCATTCGATCATCTTCGACTCGCGCGAAGAGGTCGCGCTCGGTGAGCCCGAACTTCCGCAGCTCTTCGGCTGGAACGTAGATGCGATCGCGCGTGAGATCGTCGCCGATGTCGCGCGTGACGTTCGTGAGTTGCAGCGCCGTCGCGAGATTGCGTCCGTACTCGCGCGCGTGCTCGGTCTTGTGGCCGAAGATCGCGAGCGAGATGTCGGAGATCGACGTCGCGACGAGATCGCAGTAGTGCAGCAACTCGTCGATCGTTTCGTAGCGCGTCTTCACCATGTCCTGCCGGCAGCCGTCGATGAGCGCGACGAACGCGTCCTTCGGAATCGGGAAGTGCTGCAGCGAATCGGCGAGTGCGAGGGTGATGGTCTGCGTCGGCATGCCGGCGTAGCACGACTCGAGCTCGCGCTGAAACGCATCGAGCTTCGCCATCCGCTCTGCCGTCGTGTCGTCGCCTTCATCGGCGATGTCGTCCGCGACGCGGCAGTACGCGTACGCCGCGTACACGGCCTGGCGTTTGATCTTCGGAAGGAAGCGAAAGCCGACCGAAAAGTTCGCGCCGTGCTTGTGCGCGATCGCGCGACACTCGGCGTACGCCTGTTCGAGCGCGGTCGTCAACGCGTAACCTCGCCTCGAGGCGGGACCTCGCCGAGGGGCGGGACGCGCATTTCCGTGTCGCGGGCGCGGCACCAGTGCGGCATTCCTTCGACGAGCGGCTTGTGCATGCAGCGTCCGCGATGCCGCCAGAAGCGCTGCACCACCGGCGCGAGCAGCGCCTTCCACCACGTCTGCGCGTGCCAGCCGCTGAGATAGCGATTGAAGTCGCGCGCGCGTCCGGCCTGCTTCACGAACATCGACAGTCCGGTGTTACCGCCCGCTTCGTACAGAAAGCGATTCACGAGCGACGTCTGCTGCTTGCGCGCGAGTTGCGCGGTCCAGAGCTCGTTGTAGTCGCGATTCTCGAGGATGCTCTGCGCGGCGAGCCAGCCACTCGTCAGCGCGTAGCGGATCCCCAGTCCGAACAGATAGTCCTGAAACCCCGCGGCCTCGCCGACGAAACGCGCGCCGTCTTTGAGCGCCGTCTGCTTCAGATGAAAGTTCATGTACGAGTAACCCGTGCGCGTCTCGGCCGGGATCTCGAACGGATTCGCACGTTGCGCGGCCGCGAGCGAATGCTCGAAGTAATCGTCGATTTTCTTGAAGTCCGCGACGATCGCGCAGCCGTACGTCGCGATGCCGTCGAGGATGAAGAGATACGAGTAGCCGCCCGGCGCGAGGTGATGGTTGAAGAACACTTCGACGCGCTCGGGATCGCTCGTGTGCCACGTCATCTCCCGCGCGAGCCCGTCCGGAGCGGCGGGGCCGGTCGCGACGATGTCCGCGTCTTCGGGCTTGATGCGGCTGTTGAAAATGACGTCGACGCCGAGGGCTCGGGCCTGGGCGAGGAGTCCACGATCGAGCGTGTCGTCCTCGGGGCCGCGTTTGATGAAGTACCCGAACGGCTCCTCGCTGCGAATCGTGCGCGCGGAGTTGCGATGATCGTAAAACGTCGCCCACGTCGCGGGGCGGAAGTAGAAGTTGCGCTCGACGCCGATGCGATCGAGAAACGCCGGAACCGGCTCGCGCTCCGATGAACCTTCGATGATTTGAAGGTCGCCGATGAAGCGCACGCCGACGTCGCGTTTCGCTTCGTGGACGGTGACGGATCGGCCGGCGCGGGCCAGGGCGATTGCCGCGGCGAGGCCGGATGGTCCCGCGCCTGCAATGGTGATGGGTTGCATAGTTCGTTGGCGGTTGGCCGCGGTATCTTAGCGCGTCGTTCCCCTGACGAATTCCACCGATGAATTCCACCACACAAACCAAGTCTCGTTTCGGCGGCTACGCCGCGCTCATCGCCGCGGGGATTCTGCTCAGCCGTCTCGCAGGTCTCGTTCGCACGCGCGTCATGGCGCATTACCTCGGCAACAGCGCCGCCGCCGACGCCTTCACCGCCGCGCTGAAAGTCCCGAACTTTCTGCAGAACCTCCTCGGCGAAGGCGTCCTCTCCGCGTCGTTCATCCCGGTCTACGCGCGATCGTTGGCAAAAGGGGATGAGCAACTCGCCGGACGCATCGCCGGCGTCATCGCGACCATCCTCGCGCTGCTGACCTCGATCCTCGTGCTGATCGGCGTGCTGCTGACGCCGTGGCTCCTCGTGATCATCGCGCCGGGCTTCGAAGGCGCGACGCGCGAGCTGACGATTCGCATCGTCCGCATTCTTTTCCCCGGCACCGGACTGCTCGTCATGTCCGCGTGGTGCCTCGGCATCCTGAACAGTCATCGCAAATTTTTTCTCTCGTACGTCGCGCCCGTGTTGTGGAACGCCGCGATGATCGGGACGCTCGTGATTTTCGGCAGCCGTCTGCGCGAAGCCGATCTTGCCGTCGCGCTCGCGTGGGGCACGATCATCGGATGCACGCTGCAACTCGCGGTGCAGATCCCGTTCGTCATCCGCTACGCGCGACATCTCAGCTTCGGCATCGACACGAAGCTTCCCGAAGTGCGGCAGGTCTTCCGGTCATTCGGTCCCGTCGTCGTTGGCCGCGGCGTCGTACAGCTCAGCGCGTACATCGATCTCCTCATCGCGACGCTGCTGCCGACCGGCGTCGTCACGAGCATCACGTACGCGCAGACGGTTTACACCCTGCCTGTGAGTCTCTTCGGGATGTCCGTCGCCGCCGCGGAATTGCCGCAGATGGCAGGGGAGCTCGGCGACGAAGAGAAGGTGAACAGCGCCTTGCGCACGCGACTCGCGCGCGGACTGCGGCAGATCTCGTTCTTCGTCGTGCCGACCATCGTGGCGTTCATCGCGATCGGCAACCTGCTGATCGGCGCCGTGTTTCAAACCGGCAAGTTCACGCCGGCCGTGACGACGTTCGTCTGGTACATCCTCATCGGCTCGACGGTCGGACTGCTCGCGACGACACTCGGCCGCCTTTACTCCTCCGCGTACTACGCCCTCGGCGACACGCGCACGCCCCTGAAGTTCGCAGTCATTCGCGTGATCCTCACGGCGTCGCTCGGCTATCTCTTCGCGATTCCGCTGCGACCATTCATCGTGCGGCTCGTCGAGTTTGCCGGCATGCCGATCCCGAATGTGCCCGGCGGACCGCTCGCGCTCGGCGCCGTCGGACTCACGGCATCCGCGGGAATGGCGGGCTGGGTCGAGTTCGTGTTGCTGCGCCGCGGGATTCAGCGGCGGATCGGGAAGACCGACACCGCGATCAGCTACGAAGTGAAGTTGTGGAGTGCCGCGATTCTCGCCGGCGTGCTGTCCGTGATCGCCGATCGCTGGTTCGTGCGCGACCTCATTCATCGCATCCCGTTCGCGACGATCGCCGAGGCCATCGTGATTGCCGGACTGTTCGGCGTGGTCTATTTCGCGGCCGGCGCGCTCCTCGGCGTGCATGAAGTGCGCGCATTCGTCTCACGCTTCAAGCGTTGACGTCGCCGCCTGTCACTCTTCTTGCTACCATCCCGCGCCGTGACAGAGTTCACTTCCGGGCAGGACCCGCTGCTCGAAGTCAGAAATCTTCGAACCACCTTCTTCACCGCGGACGGCAAGGTCGACGCGGTCGACAACGTCTCGTTTTCCGTGCGACGCGGCGAAGCCGTCGCGCTGGTCGGCGAGTCCGGATGCGGCAAGAGCGTGACGGCGATGTCGATCATGCGCCTGGTCGCACCACCGGGTCGCATCACCGGCGGCGAGATCCGCTTCAAGGGTCGCGACCTCGCGGCGATCTCCGAAAACGACATGCGCAATGTCCGCGGCAACGACATCGCCATGGTCTTTCAGGAGCCGATGACCTCGCTGAACCCGGTGTTCAAGATCGGCGCGCAGGTCGCGGAGGCGATCCGCATTCATCGCAAAGTCTCGAAGAAGGAAGCGTGGAAGCAGGCCGGGGACATGCTCGAGTTGGTCTCGATCCCCGATCCGCACAAGCGCCTCCACGACTATCCGCATCAGCTTTCCGGCGGCATGCGGCAGCGCGTCATGATTGCGATCGCGCTTTCCTGCGATCCGGAACTGCTGATCGCCGACGAGCCGACCACCGCGCTCGACGTCACGATTCAGGCGCAGATCATGGAGCTGCTCGCCGGGCTGCAGAAGAAACTCGGCCTGGCCGTGCTCCTCATCACCCACGACCTCGGCGTCGTCGCGGAGTTCTGCGAGCGCATCGTGGTCATGTACACGGGACGCGTCGTCGAAGAGGCGCCGGTCTCGCAACTCTTCGCGAGCCCCGCGCATCCGTACACGCGCGGACTTCTGAAATCGCTGCCGAGCATCGACGCCGTCGGAAGCGAAACGCCGGGCCGCTTGCCGACGATCGCAGGAATGGTTCCGCCGATCAGCAACCTGCCGCAAGGCTGCAAGTTCAACCCGCGATGCCCCGACGTCATGGACATCTGCCTTGGCAACGAGCCCGCACTGATGCCCGTGACCGCAACCCAGACCGCGCGTTGCTATCTGCACGGCGACACGCCGGATCCTGAGCGGATCCGGGATTGAGGATTGAGAATTAAGGATTGAGGATGACGACCAGAGCTGATGCACCCGGCGGAGCAATTCTCAATCCTCAATCCTCAATCCTCAATCCGTCGCACGGCGACGCGGTGCATGATCCGAACGAAGTCTCCGAGCCGCAGGTGACGCCGAAGATTCCGATGGGCGAGGGCGAGCCGCTGCTCGTCGTCGACAGTCTGCGCAAGTATTTTCCCGTGAAGCGTGGCGTGCTCGCGCGCGTCGTCGCGAACGTGAAAGCCGTGGACGGGATCAGTTTCGCCGTGATGCGCGGCGAGACGCTGGGGCTCGTCGGCGAGTCGGGATCGGGGAAGACCACCGTCGGACGCTGCATCCTTCGTCTGATCGAGCCGACCAGCGGCTCCGTGAAATTCGAGAACACCGACGTGCTCGCGCTCGACTCCGGCGACATGCGCCGCATGCGCCGCAACATGCAGATCGTGTTTCAGGACCCATACGCGTCGCTGAATCCGCGCATGACCGTCGGTACGATCGTCGCCGAGCCGCTGATCATCCACGGTGAGCTCAACTCGTCCGATCGCAGCGATCGCGTCGCCGAGTTGCTGCTCAAAGTCGGACTCAGTCCCGACTATCGCAAGCGCTACCCGCACGAATTTTCGGGCGGCCAGCGTCAGCGCATCGGCGTGGCGCGCGCGCTCGCGACGAATCCGAAGTTCCTCGTGCTCGACGAGCCGGTGTCCGCGCTCGACGTCTCGGTGCAGGCACAAGTTGTCAATCTGTTGCAGGACCTGCAGGACGAGCTCGGGCTGACGTATCTCTTCATCGCGCACGATCTCTCCGTGGTCGAGCACATCTCGACGCGCGTCGCGGTGATGTACCTCGGCAAAGTGATGGAGCTCGCCGATCGCCGGTCGCTCTACGCCGATCCGCTCCATCCTTATACGAAGGCGCTGCTTTCCGCGGTGCCGGTGCCGAATCCCGCGGTGAAGAAAACGCGCATTCTCCTCAAGGGCGACATCCCGACGCCGCTCAATCCTCCGAGCGGCTGCGTGTTCCACACGCGCTGTCCGATCGCGCAGTTCCCCGTGTGCAAGACCGAGGTTCCGCCGCTCGTCGAGCACAAGCCGGGACAGTTCGCCGCGTGCCACTTCGCGGGTGCGCCGCTGCCGGCCACGAATTAATTCGATTCCGGCAGCCAACGCGACGCCTTCCCGGTCGTATAGGGGAGATAGAATCACGCCGCCTCGGGCCGAGGCACGAAACCAACGATCCAACTCTTCGTACAAGAGGCGTGTTTGGGAGGACTTGCATGACCGCATTTCGACGGTTGATTACCTTAACTTTGTTGTCGCTCGCGACGACCGCTCTGCTCGGGCAGGAGGCGCCGGTTGCGCGCACGACGGAGCCGGTTTCCGCCGAGACGGATCGAGACGCGAATGACACGCGCGCACTGCGCCTGTCGCTGAACGACGCTGTCGCCACCACCGTATCCAAGAACCTCGGCATCGAGCTGCAGCGCTTCGAGCACCGCATCGCGGGCGAGGAAATCCGCCGTCAGTACCAGATCTTCGATCCGGTCGCCGACGCCGCACTGACTCTGTCGAGCTCCGAGCAGACCTCGCTCAGCTCGTTCGCCGGCGGCAGCCGCCGCGGCGTCAGCCTCGACTTCGGCTGGAACCACTTCCTGCCGACCGGCGCGAACTATCGTCTGAACTTCGACAACTCGCGCGGCACCAGCAGCGGCCCGGGCGTCACGTTCAGCCCGAACTACACGACCGGCCTGACGTTCGCGGCCAGCCAGCCGCTCATGCGCGACTTCGGCATCGACGTCAATCGTCGCGGCATCAACATCGCGCGCAACAGCCTCGGCATCAGCCGCGAGACCTTCCGCGACGTCCTCAACGACACGGCGCTCCTCGTCGAGACCGCGTACCTCGATCTCGTCTACGCGCGCCGCAACGTCGAAGTCGTGAAGGAAACGTTGTTCCTCGCGCGCGACCAGTCGCGCATCACGCAGATCCGCATCGACGTCGGTGCATCCGCGCCGCTCGACATCCTCCAGCCGCGCGTGCAGATCGCGCAGACGGAAGAGACGCTCATCCGCGCAGTCGCGTCGGTTCGTGAAGCCGAAGATCGCTTGCGCCAGCTCATGAACCTCCCGCAGTCCGAGTGGGATCGTCCGATCATCCCCACCGACACCTTCGACTACCAGGCCGTGAACATCGACGTGGCCAGCTCGATCGAGCGCGCGCTCACGCAGCGTCCGGAAGTCGCGGCCGACGTGCTGCGCACCGACAACGCCCGCATCAATCTTCTCTTCGCGAAGAACCAGGTCCTGCCCGCCGTCGACTTCAACGTCGGCTACGGGCTGGCCGGCATCGGCGGCCGCGTGATCAATCCGGCCACCGGCAATCCCGATCCGACCGTACCGTCCACCGCGTACACCGATGCCCTCGAGAACATCTTCTCGAACGACTTCCCCTCGTGGAACGTCGGCCTCTCCTTCGCGATGCCGATCCGCAACATCGGCGCGCGTGCCGCGGCCCGTCAGGCCGAGCTCACGCTCGAAGAGTCGCGCACCAGCCAGGAGCTGACGCGCCAGAACATCGCCATCGAAGTGCGTAACGCCGCCCGCGACGTCGATGCGTCCGCGCGTGCGATCTCCGCGGCGCGCGCTGCGCGTGAAGCGGCCGAGTCGAACGTCGACGCGGAGCGGAAGCGCTACGAAAACGGCATGACCACGAACTTCCAGGTCCTGCAGGTCCAGCAGCAGCTTTCCGATGCGCGTCGCACCGAACTGCAGTCGCTGATCGGGTACGCGTCGGCCCGCGCGCGCTTCAACGCCGCCACCGGCGACATCCTCAACCTCCGCGGCATCACCACCGAACTTCCCGAAGTTGCCACCGAACCGAAGGCGTATGAGTTCCTCGACCGGTACAATTGGCTCAACTACTCGAGCCGATTAGCACCGGAGGAACAGCCGAAATGACCGAGAGTCCAGACGCGTCGTCGCCGAATTACGCGCCGGTAACCCCGGCGCCCGCACGCAAATCATCGTTTCAGAGACTGGCGGGGGTGCTGTTTGCCCCCGCCGAAACATTTGAGGACATCGCACGGAAGCCGGACTTCGTCCTGCCGCTCGTGCTCATCCTCGTCGTCTCCTTCGTGAGCACGCTCATCCTCGTGCCGAAGATCGACTTCGCCGAATCGTTCCGTCAGCAGATGGAACAGCAGAACAAGAACATGTCCCAGCAGGACATCGAGCGCGCCGCGAAGATGGGCGCCGCGTTCGGCAAGGTCATGGCGTACACCGGCCCGATCTGGGGCATCGCCATTCTGGTCATCATCGCCGCGGTACTGATGCTCGCGTTCCGCCTTTTCGGAGGTGAGGGCACGTTCCTGCAGTGCTTCTCGGTGACGTTGTATTCATGGGTTCCCATGCTTTTGTTCAGCATCGTCAGCACCGTCGTCGTCTTCTCGCGTGAGTCGATCGACCCGACGCAGATGCAGACGCTGGTGAAGTCGAATCCGGCGTTTCTCGTCGAGATGAAGACGAATCCGATGCTGTACTCGCTGCTGACGTCGCTGGACATCTTCACGATCTGGACGCTGATCCTGCTGACCATCGGCTTCGCGGCCGTGTCGCGCTTCTCGAGGGTGAAGAGCGCCGTGATCATCGTCTCGCTGTGGCTCGCCACCGTCGTCGTGAAGCTCGGCTTCGCCGCGATCGGAGCGGCGCGGATGAAGGCGTGAAACGCTGGCTGATCGTCGTCATTGCAGTGGTGGTGATCGGCGGCGTGATCGCGCTGTCGATCACCAGCGGCGATGACAAGGGCGAGAAGGTCTACTCCGAAAAGGCCGCCTTGCGCACAATCGAGGAAGTCGTTACCGCACCGGGTCAGGTCGACCCGAAGGTGAAGGTCAACATCAGCGCGCACATCGTCGGCAAGATCGAGAAGCTCTACTTCGTCGAAGGCGACATCGTGCGCCGCGGCCAGAAACTGGTCGAGCTCGAGAAGCCGTTGTACGTCGCGCAGGTCGATCGCCTGCGCGCGGAAGTCGCAAGCCGGCGCGTCGAAGTGCAACGCGCACGCGCCGCGCTGAACACCGCGCAGTCCGCGTACGACCGCGCGCAGAACCTCAATCGCCAGGGCATTCAGGCGCAGGAGCTCTTCGAGCAAACGCGCCTCGGGCTCGACAACGCACGCGCCGCTCTCGCTGCTGCAGAACAAGGTGTGAAGCAGGGCGAAGCGGGATTGCGATCGGCGGCTGAAGACCTGTCGCGCACTACCATCGTTTCGCCGATCGACGGCAAGGTCGTGTCGCTCAACGCGCACGAAGGCGAAGTCGTCGTCACCGGCACGATGAACAACCCCGGATCCGTCATCGCCGTCATCGCCGACCTCTCACAAATCCTCGTCGAGGCCGAAGTGGGCGAGACGGAAGTCGTCGGCGTGAAGCTCGGGCAGATCGCGAAGATCAAAGTCGACGCGATTCCGAACAAGGAGTACCGCGGACGCGTCGTCGAGATCGGCAGTTCCGCCGATGTGCGGCAGGGCGCGGGTGCCGGAATCCGCTACTTCACCGTGAAAGTCGCGTTCGACGACGCCGACGATCGCCTCCGTCCCGGCATGACCTCCGCGGTCTCGATCGTCACGAATCAGGCCCTGAACGCCGTCGCCGTCCCGATCCAATGCGTCGTCGATCGCAGCCCGGATGGAAAAGATGACGATGCGGTGAAGCAAAAGTTCGTTTTTCTCGTACAAGAGGGGAAAGCGAAGCAGGTCGCGGTCACGACCGGCATCAGCGACGCGACGCATGTCGCGATCGCGAGTGGCGTGAAAGCGGGCGACTCGCTCATCACCGGACCCTTCCGGACGCTGAAGAAGCTGAAGGACGGAGCGAAGGTGAACGTAACCGCGGAAGAGAAGAAGACGTCGAAGGACGACGAGGAAAAAGACGAATGAGCGCACTCCCGGACATCCAGCCCGCCCACCTGATCGAAATGCACGAGCTCACGCGCGTGTACGACCTCGGCCCGCAGCAGATCTTCGCGCTGCGCGGCGTGAACCTGACCATCGAGCCGGGTGAGTACGTCGCGATCATGGGACCGTCGGGCTCGGGCAAATCGACCCTGATGAACATCGTCGGCTGCCTCGACACGCCGAGCTCCGGCTCGTACCTGCTCGACGGTGTGCCGGTCGAGACGCTGAACGACGACGAGCTCGCCGCGATCCGCAACCGCAAAATCGGCTTCGTCTTCCAGACCTTCAACCTTCTCGCGCGCACCACCGCGCTGCAGAACGTCGAGCTTCCGCTCGTCTACGCGAAGATCACGCGCGCCGAACGCCGCGACCGCGCGGAAGAAGCGCTCGTCGCCGTCGGCCTGCAGGACCGCATGGGCCATCAGCCGAACGAGCTCTCCGGCGGTCAGCGCCAGCGTGTCGCCATCGCGCGCGCACTGGTGAACAAACCGTCGCTGCTCCTCGCCGACGAGCCGACCGGAAACCTCGACTCGCAGACCGGCCGCGAAATTCTCGATCTCTTCCACGAGCTGCATGGCCGAGGAAACTCGATCATCATGGTTACCCACGAGGACGACGTCGCGCAGGAAGCGAAACGCATCATCCGCATCAAGGACGGGCGCGTCGCGACGTAAGCGCGGAGATACAATCTCGGCGTGCTCTCCGAGAACATCAAGATCGCATTGCGCGCGATTCGCGCGAACACGATGCGATCGGTGCTCACGGTCCTCGGGGTCATGATCGGCGTGGCCGCGGTCATCGCGGTCGTGTCGATCGTGCAGGGGATGCAGCACAAGATCTCGAACGACCTGCAGGACATCGGCTCGAACTTCATCGAGGTCTTCCCCGATCCCGGCGAGCAGCGCAATCCGTTCTTACAGAAATTGCCCGATCTCACGATCGACGACGCGGCCGCCGTGCGCCGCGGCACCACCGCCGTCCAGGATTTCACGCCGATCTTCATCAGCAATGCCCAGTTGAAGTCCGGCGACATGCGCCACGCGTTGCAGCTCATGGCCGTCAACACGTCGTACCAGGAGATCGTCAATCACTGGGTCGAGCACGGCCGTTTCTTCACGTCCGTCGACGAAGAACAGAAGAAGCGCGTCTGTCTCCTCGGACCGCAAGCCGCCGAAGATCTCAACCTCGGCGACAACCCGCTCGGCAAGCTGATCCAGGTCGACAACAACACGTTCACCGTCGTCGGCATCATGGAGAAGAAGGGCGGGACATTCGGCAACAATCAGGACGACATCATTCTGATCCCGTTCAACACCGCGAAGGTCGTGTATGGGACCGAGAACATGCGCAAGCTCGTGCTCGCCTTTCAGATGGCGGACGGCGCGGATCTCGAGCTCGCCAAAGAGCAGGTGCGCGAGGTGCTGCGCACGCGCCATCATCTGAAAGAAGAGGACAAGGACGACTTCCGCATCCTCGCGCAGGAGGAGCTCCTCTCGACGATCTCGACCGTCCTCGGCTCGGTGACGTTGATCCTCGGCACGGTCGTCGGCGTTGCGTTGCTCGTCGGCGGCATCGGCATCATGAACATCATGCTCGTGTCCGTCACGGAGCGGACGCGCGAGATCGGCATCCGCAAGTCGATCGGCGCGCGCCGTCGCGACATCCTCATTCAATTCATCATCGAAGCGGTGACGCTCTCCGGACTGGGCGGCGTGATCGGCGTCGTCATCGGCTTCCTGCTCGCGAATGCCGTGCGCCTCGGACTCAAGCGCTGGGTCGAGCTGCCGCCCATCCACACACCGCTGTGGGCCATCGTGCTGGCAGTCGTTTTCTGCGGAATGCTGGGCATCATTTTTGGCGTGTATCCGGCGGCGAAGGCGTCGAAGCTCGATCCGATCGAAGCGCTGCGGTACGAATAGTTGTCGGTTGGTGGTTGTCGGTTGTCAGGAGACCGGCGCGCAAACGTCACGCTCGTGAAAACTCAAGCGAGCCCGTGTGCCTCAACGGCCCCCCGACAACCGGCAACCACCAACCGACAACCTCGTCGCGAAATGAACGCTCGCCGGAAGGTGGTTACATCGCTCGTGCTCATCCGAAAATTCAGCGTTTTCATCGCATTGGCGTTGTGTGCCTCGACCGTCGCCGCCGCGGAGCGAATGCCGCTGTCGCAGATCGAGAAGGGGATGAAGGGCTACGGCCTGACCGTCTTCGAGGGAACGAAGGTCGAGAAGTTCGACGTCGAAATCCTCGGCGTCCTCTCGAACATCGGTCCCGGCCAGAACCTCATTCTCGCAAGAGTCGATCATGACGTCGTGCGTCGCGCCGGCATCATCGCCGGCATGAGCGGATCGCCCGTGTTCATCGATGGCAAAGTCATCGGCGCACTCGCGTACGCGTGGCAGTTTTCGAAAGAACCGGTCGCCGGCATCACGCCGATTGAAGAGATGCTGAAGATCGCGCACGTCACCGCGCCCGCCGGCGCCACACTCGCCGACGCGAGTCCGCGCTCGACGCTCGGACTCTCACCGCGACTCGGCGCCGTCGAGATGCTGAAGGCGATCGGCGAGAACAAACCCGAAGCCGCATTTCAGAAACTCGTCGACGACACCAAGCAGCCGATGAGCGCCGTCAACGGCGCGAAGCGCATCGCGCTGCCGATGTCCGTCTCGAGCTTCTCCGCCGAGACCATCCAGCGCTTCTCGCCGTACCTCGACCAACTCGGATTCGTGGCCGTTCCCGCGGGCACGTCGTCGACGTCGAACAAACCGTCGGACAAGACCAGCTTCGACATGGGCGATCCGGTCGGCGCCGTGCTGCTCAACGGCGACTTCAACGTCGCGGCCAGCGGCACCGTGACGTACATCGACGGCAATCACGTCTACGCATTCGGCCATCCGTTCCTCGACATGGGCGAGATCAACTTCCCGATGGCGACGTCGGAAGTCGTGACCGTGCTGCCGAGCGTGGCCAGTTCGTTCAAGTTCTCCAACACCGGAAACATCGTCGGCGTGCTGCGCCAGGATCGCTCCGCCGGCATCATGGGCATCCTCGGCGAAAAGGCCGACACGATCCCGGTCGAAGTCACGCTCAACGGCGCCGGACCGGCGCAGACCTACAAGGTCAACGTCGTGCGTCACGCGACGCTCTCTCCGCTGATGCTCGCGATGGTGACGGACTCCGTCGTCGCGAACGCGCAGAAAGCAGCAGGCGAGCGCACGGTGCTTCTCGATTCGGAGATCAAGCTCAAAGGCTTCAACCCGATCGTGCTGCGCGAAGGCTGGGCCGGCGCATCGGCACGCTCCGCGATCCCGCAGTACCTCGCCGTCATCTCCGGCTATCTGATGTCGAACGAGTTCCGCGCCGCGGAAATCGAGAGCGTGAAGATTCATCTCCGCCACGACGACGACCTGCGCATCGCGCGGCTCATGGAAGCATCGGTCGTGACGCCGGACAAGGGTCACATCAACGCGGGCGACACGGTGAAGGTGCGCACGGTGCTCAAGCCGTTCCGCGGCGAGCCGTTCGTCGAGACGTTCGACGTGCGCATCCCCGAAGATCAGGCGCCCGGCGCGGCGTATCTGCTCGTCGGCAGCGGCTCGGTGATGAACGCGATCGACTTCTCACTCGTGCCTCCCGATCCGCGCACGCTCGAACAGGTCCTCGGCGTCCTCGGGCGTCTGCGTCCCGCAACCGATCTCACGGTTGGCTTGTACACGACCGGCGAAGGCGCGGTGACGAGCGGCGTGTATCTGCCGAATCTTCCGCCGTCGATGCGTGCGGTCGTGAGCGCGGACACGTCGAACGGCGCGCAGGCCGCGGTGAAGTACCATCCGGCCGGGCAGTCGGCGAAGGCGCTCGGCTACATCGTCGACGGAGCCCTAAAGATCGACATCACCGTTGCCCCCGCGATCTGATTTTTCACGGTTTGTTGTAACGCGGCGGGCTCCGATCCGCCGATGATGACGGCGGGCTCGAAAGCCCGCCGTTTCAATTGAAAGGACACATGCGCCGGCTTCTTCTTCTGACCTCGGCACTTCTTCTCATCACCAACTCGACCTTCGCGGTCGGCCCGCAGTTCTGGCGCAGCTCCACCGCCGAAGATTTTCTCGGCGGCGAGATCGAAGGCTTCGCGATCACGTCGCGCGGCGAGTTGCGCGCGGCACCGGCGATGCGCAAAGTCGCCACCTTCACCGATCCGTTCGTGCTCTCGCAGACCACCGCGCCGAACGGCGATCGCTTCTTCGGCACCGGCAACGACGGCAAGGTCTATCGGCTGCGCGGCGACGAACTGAAACTGCTCTTCACTGCGCCGGAGCCCGAGGTGTACGCGGTGGCGTTTGCGAACGGATCGTTGCTCGTCGGCAGCTCGCCGAACGGCAAGGTCTACAAAGTCGACGCGGAGAGCGGCAAGCAAACCGTCTTCTTCGATCCGCAGCAGGCCTACATCTGGTCGCTGCTTCCGCTGAGCGGCGGCGACGTTGCGATCGCGACGGGCGTCGACGGGAAACTCTTCCGCGTCAACGCGAGCGGAACGGGCAAGGTCCTCTACGACTCCGCCGACACGCACATCCGCTCCATCGCTGAACGCAAAGACGGAACGATCCTCGCCGGCGCGTCGGGCAAAGGCCGCATCTACTCGGTCGCGAAAGACGGCAGCCCGCTCGCGCTCTTCGACTCACCGCTGAACGAGATCTCGTCGATCTACGTCGACGCGAACGGCACCGGCTGGGCCGCGGCCGCGAGCAACGTACTGCCGTCGAGCGCACCGGCGAAGTCGCAGGGCAAAGGCGGCGCGCAGCAGGGAAGCGCGGCATCGTCGTCATCGGCGCAGGGCTCATCGGCCGATCAGAAAAAAGAAGGCGAGGCCTCGACCGTCGAAGTCTCCTTCTCGTTCGATGACAGCGCGGCGTCCGCGGCGTCGCAGTCCGGAACGGCCGAGGTGTATCGGATCGACAGCGATGGCTTCGTGCAGACCGTGCGCAAGTTCGAGCGCGAGATGGTCTACGCGGTGAACGGCACGCAGGACGGACGCGTGCTCCTCGCGACGGGACCGAACGGCCGCGTGTACGAGCTGCAGAACAATGAGCTCTCGCTCGTCGGCGCGGTGCCGGAGAAGCAGGTCGTCTCGATCTCGAGCGCGAACAACACGACGCTCATCACGACGACCAACGCCGGCGCCGTCTATCGCATGGAAGGCCGCAGCACCGCGAACCCCGAGTTCCGCTCGGCCGCGAAAGACGTCGAGCGCTTCTCGCGCTTCGGCAACTACCGCATCGAAGGCCGCAACCTGAACGCGGGCAACGTCGCGATCTCGTTCCGCAGCGGCAACACGCGCACGCCCGATGGGACGTGGAGCGCGTGGACGTCGCCGCAGGCATCGCTGGAAGGCAACATCGCCGCGCCCGCCGCACGCTATCTGCAGTGGAAGCTGACGATGCAGAAGGCTGCGGCCGATGCCGCCGTCGACGGCGTGACGGTCGCGTACATCAATCGCAACGTCGCGCCGCAGATCGACGCGATCGCGGTGCAGGATCCGGCGGTCGTGTTCATCAGCTCCGCGTATCCCTCCGCGCCGCAGGTCGTCGAAGCGACGAACCCCGACGAGTACGGGATCTTCTCGAGCCTCGACAATCCGCGCGATCGCGCCGCCGCCGACCAGGGCAAGCGCGTGTTCCGCAAGGGATTCCGCACGGTCGCGTGGCGCGCGAGCGACGACAACGGCGACTCGCTGCGCTACACGGTTTCGTTCCGCCAGAAGGGGAGCGATCGCTGGCTCCGCCTGCGCGAGAACATGGAAGAGTCGCAGCTCAACTTCGACACGTCGCAACTCCCCGACGGCCGCTACGAACTGCGCGTCGTCGCGACCGACGCCACCGACAATCCGGACGGCGCGCTGACGGACACGAAGGACGGCGTCGAGTTCGAGATCGACAACACGCCGCCGAAGATCACCGTCGCGAAGAACGGCAACGGCGTGAACGTGCGCATCAGCGACGACCTCTCGCCGATCGGCAAGGTCGAATACTCCGCCGACGCGGAGAAGTGGATCCGCCTCACCCCCGCCGACGGCATCGCCGACTCCCGCGACGAAACGTTCACCCTGAACGGCACCGATGTCGACGGAAAGTTCGTGATCGTCCGCGCCGTCGACGGGCAGTACAACGTCGCGACGTCGAATGTGAATGTGAAGTAGTTGTCGGTTGCCGGTTGCCGGTTGTCGGGGGAACGAACCCGCAACCGGCAACCGAGTCGGCGGCCTGACGTTGCGCAACGACCACCCGCAACCCCACACCGGTCCCCCGACAACTGACAACCGCCAACCGACAACCACGCCCGTATAATCATTTTCGTGGGCCGTCGTCTTTACGCACTTCTTGCTTTTGCTCTGCTGACGTTTGCGTGCGGGCGCGAGACGCCGGTGAAAGATCCGGTGACGCAGTCCGCGATGCCGATCGCGGATGACACGCCGCAGGACGGCGGGACGCTATATCGGCGGCTCGAGATCGACGTCACGACGCTCAATCCCGTCTGCTTCGCGAGCAAGTACGATCGCTATCCGGCGAACTACCTCTTCACGCCGCTCGTGTATCTCGATCAGAACCTGCGGCCGATGCCCGGACTGGCGAAGTCGTGGGAAATCTCCGATGACGGCCTGCTCTACACGTTCGAGCTGAACGACAAGGCGACGTTCTCCGACGGCACGCCGGTGCGCGCGAGCGATGTGATCTTCACACTCGCACGCGTCGCCGATCCAAAATCCGAGGCCGTGCAGATCGTCGGTTCGTTCGAGAACCTCGATCTCTCGCGCACGAAAGCGATCGACGAGCACACGGTCGTCGTCGCGTTCCGCCGCGCACTCGCGACGCAGCTCATCCGCTTCAACGACATCAACGTCATCCCCGAGCACGTCTACGGCAAAGGCAACTTCCGCAACGATCACAACGAGACCGCCGTCGGCAGCGGCCCGTACAAACTCGTGCGCCACGTCGCGGGCAAAGAGATCGTGCTCGAGCGCCGCAACGACTACTGGGGCGAGCGTCCGCACATCCAGACCGTCGTGTTCAAGATCATCGACGATCACAACACCGCGTGGAACGCAGTGAAGCTCGGCGACATCGACGAGACGATCGTCGCCTCGGATACGTGGCAGCGCGAGCGCACCAATCCGTCGCTGCAACGCTCGCTCGAGTTCACGCGCTTCTACACCCTCAGCTACAACTACATCGCCTGGAACAATCGCACGCCGCTGCTCAGCGACAAGCGCATGCGTCGCGCGCTGGCGATGTGCATTCCGATGGACGCCGTGATTCAGGATCTTTATCACGGCACCGCGCGCGCGATGACCGGACCGTTCACGCCCGACGAGTACGCGTACAACCCGACCGTTCCGGCCACGCGCTACGATCCCGACAGCGCGAAGCGCGAGCTCGCGTCGATGGGCTGGCTCGACTCGAACAAAGACGGCGTGCTCGACAAAGACGGCAAGCCGCTGAAGTTCTCGATGATCATGATGACCGGCAGCGCGACCACGACGCAGTTCGGTCAGGCGCTGCAGGACGAGATGAAGCGCATCGGCATCGACGTCGAGCTGCTCATGCTCGAAGGCGCGATGGCCATCCAGCGCATCCTCGCCGGCAACTACGAAGCCGCGTATCTCGGCTGGGACCTCGATCCCGATCCCGATCCGTTCGCGCTCTTCCACTCGTCGCAGATGCCGCCGCGCGGCCAGAACTTCGTCTTCTTCTCCAACGCCGAAGCCGATCGCATCATCGACACGGCGCGCCAGGAACTCGACCTCTCCAAGCGCAAGGACTTGTACTGGCGTCTGCACGAGTTGCTCGTCGACGAACAGCCGTACACGTGGACGGTGCAGGTCTCGTCGAAGTGGGCGATCAACAAGCGCGTGCGCGGCGTTGCGACGAGCCGCGGGTACGGACTGTTCCTCTGGTACCCGGGTGAGCTCGGATGGTGGATCGCGAAGGACGCGCAACAACCCAATCGCGGCACGCAATGACGACGTACATCGTCCGGCGGCTTTTGTACGGGGCGCTCACGTTCCTCGGCATCACCATCGCGACGTTCGCCCTCATTCACAGCGTCCCCGGCGATCCGATCTCGTTCTACATCGGACGCGCCGGCTCGCATTCGATTCCGCCCGAAGTGCTCGCGCAGGTTCGCAGCGAGTTCCATCTCGATCGTCCGCTGCCCGAGCAATATCTCTACTGGGTGCGCGGCGCCGTGATGCTCGACTTCGGACGCTCCATCGTCGAGCGGCGATCGGTGCGTGAAGTCGTCGCGGAGAAACTGCCGAACACGTTTCAGTTGAACGCCATCGCGTTCCTGCTCGCCGCGTTCATCGGCATCCCGATCGGACTCTGGAGCGCGACGCGATCGGGACGGCTCACCGAGCGATTCTCCGCGGTGGGATTCTTTCTTCTCTATTCACTTCCGAGCTTCTGGGTCGCGCTCCTGCTGATGCAATTCTTCGCCGTGAAGCTCGGCTGGGCTCCGCTCCTCGGCATGACTTCGGACGACTACACCGAGCTCTCGACGGCGCAACGCATCGCCGATCGCATGCATCACCTCGTGCTGCCGGTGCTCACGCTGACGTACGCGCAGATCGCCATCTTTGCGCGCTTCTCGAAGTCCGCGCTGACGGAAGTCATTCGCCAGGACTTCATCACCGCGGCGCGCGCACGCGGGGCAGGGAAGGCGTCGGTGCTGTTTCGCCACGCGCTGCGCAACGCGCTCATCCCGCTCATCACGCTCGTCGGACTCACGATTCCGTATCTGCTGTCGGGCAGCGTGATCGTCGAGCAGATCTTTCAGTGGGACGGCATCGGACTGCTGTACTACAACGCGATCCTCGCGCGCGACTACCCGATCATCATGGGACTGACGGTCGTCACCGCGCTCGCGACGCTGTTCGCGAGTCTCGTCGCCGACATCCTCTACGCGTTCGCCGATCCGCGCGTGCGACTCGGGGAGGAGCACGCGTGAAAGGTCAGGTGTGGCGTCGCTTCCGGCGCAGCAAGCTCGCGACCTTCGCGCTGATCTACGTCGCGATCATGACCGTCATCGCGCTGCTCGCGCCGCTGCTCGCACGCGACGGCGGAGCGCTCGTGCCGTTCTCGCCGGAGTCGGTGAAGCTCGGCTCGCGTCTCGAAGCACCGAGCCGCGAACATCTCCTCGGCACCGACGATCTCGGCCGCGACATCCTCTCGCGCATGATCCACGGCGCGCGCGTCTCACTCACCGTCGGCTTCCTCGCCACCGCGATCGCGCTCGTCGTCGGCTCGCTTCTCGGCGCGGTCGCCGGCTACTACGGGGGCGCCGCGGACTGGATCGTGTCGCGCGTCATCGAGGTCGTGCTCTGCTTTCCGTTCCTCTTCCTCGTCCTCGGCATCGTCGCGCTCTTCCGCCCGTCGCTCGCGACGATCATGATCGCCCTCGGACTCACATCGTGGACGAGCGAGGCGCGTTACGTGCGCGGCGAGTTCCTGCGCATCCGCGATCTCGAGTTCGCGCAGGCCGCGAAGGCGAGTGGCGCGAGAGACGCGCGCATCATCTTTCATCATTTGCTGCCGAACGCGCTCGCGCCTGTGCTCGTGTCCGCCAGCTTCGGTGTTGCAGCCGCGATTCTCACGGAGTCCGCGCTCTCGTTTCTCGGACTCGGCGTGCCGCTGCCGACGGCGTCGTGGGGCGGGATCCTCTCCGCGTCGCACGATCACATCGAGTACGCGTGGTGGATGATTCTCTTCCCGGGCCTGGCGATCTTCTTCACCGTCGCCGCGTTCAACGTGATCGGGGAGAGGTTCCGCGAAGCGCTCGATCCGCGCAGCGAGACTTAGCGCCGCGCCGTTCCGAGTCGCGCGCTCAACGCTTCGATCACCGGCTCGGGCACGAGCGATGCGACGTCGCCACCGAGTCGGAAGACTTCTTTGACCAGTCGCGAGGAGACGTACGTGTACTCGACGGCGGGGATCATGAAAATCGTCTCCGCACCGTCGTACAACTCGCGATTCATCAGCGCCATCTGCAGTTCGTACTCGTAGTCCGAGACCGCGCGAATGCCGCGCACGACGACGTTCGCGTTCGAGCGGCGCATGAAATCGACGAGCAGCCCGGTGAACGAATGCACCTCGACGCCGCTGATGTCTTTCGTGCAGCGCGCCAGCAGTTCCATGCGCTCGGCGACGGAGAACATCGGTGACTTGCCTTCGTTCTCCAAAACCGACACGAGCACGCGATCGAAGAGCCGCGATGCGCGGCGGATGATGTCCAGGTGCCCGTTCGTGAGCGGATCGAATGATCCGGGATACACGGCGATGGTCATGGTGCCGGATGGTACCAGACCACCGCGTGACCACGAACGATCAATGGTCAACGTCTTGACGATCAAACAGGAAGAACCTACACTGTGCTCGATTCAAGTTCTTCACGACGAGTTGCACGGGTGAACGGGAGGGTGTGAATGCGGCAGAGAATTGAAGTGAAGCGCTCGAACGCGATCGCGCCACTGCCGTCCGCGGGCATGAAGGGCCGCCTGCTCTCCACCCTGCGCACCGTCCTTCCCGGCGCCTGGATCGATCCCCGCAACAATGAGCTGATCACGTTGTACCGTCTCCGCTATCGCATGGCGATGGAAGAGGAGAAGTACGACACGGCGATGATCTTCCTCAACAAGATCCTCGAGCTCGATCCGCTCAACCTCGACGCCAAGCTCTGCAAGGGCGAGATCTATCACCGCTGCCTCGGCGACTACACGCGCGCCATCGAGCAGTACAACAAGGTGATCCGCCTGACCTCCGACGGCAACAACGACACCGTGAACTCGCGCGCCCGTGCGGCGATGAGCGAGATCATGGAGATGTTGTCGTAGCCGGCGCCAGCTCCAGATGTTCGACATGGATCGTTGCCTCGAATGGAGGCAACGTCACCCATTCCTCTTTCAGGTTGACCTTCCAGCGCTGCGCATCCCATCGCACGCGCACGATCTGAATCGGCTCCTTCGGGTCGACGTCGAGATGCAGTGAGTCGACGCGACGTTCGCCGCGCAACACGATCCCGGTCTCACCATGCGCGGCGTCGACTTGCGCGCGATAGCCGGTCTCATCCGGCTTGAACGTGCCGGCCCACTTGAAGATCCGCACGCGATCACCGGCGCGAAACGTCTTGTCCCGCCACGTGACGACCGGCGGCGTCGCGGGCTGCGACGCGATCGTCGCGGCGCGCCTGCGATTGCCGATCTTCATGATTTGGTGCTGCGCGACGAAGAACGCCGCGAGGCCCGCGACGATGAAGATCATCGTCTTGAGCGATGGGTTTCGCGATTCGCGTGGCTCGTCAGTCGGGAGTTCCTGCAGCATCCTTCACCCGCGTATCGACGGCGACCCAGTTCAGCTCCCAGGTCTTGCCGCCATCATCGGAGAACGACTGCTCGAATCGGCACGAGCCGGCGTTCGTCTTGATGATGACGAACCGTACCAGAATCGCGCGCTCGCCGAGGCGTTCTTGTGCGTAGAACTCGCCGCGGTTGCCGTCGAACTGACCGATGGTCGGCGTCGTCAACACGCCGTCGGCGAGGTTCGCGAAGTTCAGACTCCACTGCTTCGCCTTCGGGTTGTACAACCGCAGGCTGATCCCGACGAAGCCATCCGCCACGAGCTCCACGAGATTCCCGCGGCCGTTTGCAACCGGACGCACGACGGTCGTGCCGTTCATCTCGACCCACGTCGTCGATCCGGTGAGCGGTTTCACGAGACGGCGCACGTGCGTTTTCCACGTGCCGATCTCGAAGTCGAAGTCGTGTTGCCCGTCGCTTTCCTGCGCATGCACGGGGAACCACGGAAGAAGCAGAGCCGCCACGAGCAGAGTCCTGAGTGTCATGCCCGCGACGATGACGCTCGGAGTGGTCTGCCTCAATGGCCAATCCGCGCCATTCCGATATGACCACTCCGATCGTCAATTCAGGGGCACTGGAGGCAGATGCAGGTCCATTCGCAACCGGCACCGTAGTCGGCGCACTCATAGAACGCGGAGGTGCAGCCGGCGAGGAAGCAGTCGTTGTTGCACATGATGCGCGTGTAGGAGCATTGCCCGGCACAACTGAGCATCGGGTTGGCTTTGAGCACGCCGGTGTCGAACAGGCGGCTCGTTCCCGACGAGCGGGTGAAGCCGGTGACGCGTGCGCTGTGAATCTTCGGATCGAGCGCCGATGCGAATTTCAAACTGACCGACTTGCGAGCCCGTCCGTTGTCCTTCGTGTTGACGGTGTACGTCTGCAGCGACTCTCCCGCCTCGTCGAAGACCTCGACCTGCACGGACGTGACGTCCTCGCTGTTCAGCGTGATGTGTACGTGGGCGAGACCGTCTTGATCACTGCGCGCAAAGTGCGCGTCCACGGGAGAGGTGCGGGCGGCGTCGGCGAGGAGGGGAAGAGCGAAGAGAGAGGCAACGACGAGCAGACTGCGACAACGAAGCCACATATCAGGATCTCCTTCCTTCCTGATATATACGCTTGCGAAACGACCGAAGCAAGCGCTCTTAGCGGTCGCGATCGAGCACGAAGTCCAGCGCGAACTCCAGCGCTTCCTTCGCCTCGCCGCTGGCGAACGGCTCGAGGGCCATGCGCGCGCGGTTCGCGTAGTCGCGGGCGATCTCGCGCGTCTGCTCGAGCGTCTCGTAGCGATTCACGATGCCGAGGATCTCGGCGGGGTCGATCCCGTCGAAGGACTTGCGCGTCACGACGCGCGTGATGATCTCGCGCTCGCGCTGCGTCGCGACGGGCATCGCGAGAATCAACGGCAAGGTCATCTTGCCTTCTTTGAGATCGGAGAGCGCGGGCTTGCCGAGGACTTCGGTGCTCGACGTGAAGTCGAGGAGATCGTCGACGAGCTGGAAGCAGATGCCGAGGTTGAAGCCGTAGTTGAACAGCGACGCGGCGTGCGACTCGGGCATGTCGACGAGGTACGCGGGGATGCGGCACGTCGCGCCGAACAACGCCGCGGTCTTGCGTCGCACGATTTCGAAGTAGTCCTCGACCGAGAGATCGGCGCGGCCGTTCTGTTCCGTGCCGAGGATCTCGCCTTCGATCATCTTGATCGTCGCGTCCGAAAGGAGCCGCAGGATCTCGAGGTTCCCCTCGGCCAGCGCCATCGCCATCGAGTGCATGAAGATGTAGTCGCCGACCAGCACCGTGAGGTTGTTGCCCCAGCCGTAGTTGATCGACTTGCGGCCGCGGCGGACGTCCGCCTCGTCGATGATGTCGTCGTGAATGAGCGTCGCCGTGTGGATGAACTCCACGACCGACGCGTAGACCACGTCGCGGCGCCCGTCGTAACGCAGCATGTTCGAGACGAGGAGCAGCAGGGCAGGGCGGAGGCGCTTCCCGCCGCCGCCGAGAATGTGCTCCCCGACGTCGCGGATCGTGGCGATCTGAGACTTGAAATTGCGGCGCAGCTCCTCTTCCACGAGCTCGAGCTTCGGGGCGATCAGGTCGAGAAGACGCTCGGCGTAAGCCGTCTGCCCGTTGAGAGTTCGAGGCGCTGTCACGTCACGAAGGATAGTCGATAGCGCGTTCCGCGCTCAACCGCGATAGTTCGTGAACTGCAGCGGAATCCCGTAGTCGCCGCCCTTCACGATCGCCATCGCGCGCTGCAGGTCGTCTTTGCTGCGTCCGACGACACGCACCTGGTCCGCCTGAATCGACGCCTGGACCTTCAGCTTCGCGTCTTTGATCGCCTTGACGATGGCCTTGGCCTTGTCGCTCTCGATGCCCTGCACGATCTTCGCGCGCTGGCGGACCGTGCCCATCGACGCGTCCTCGAGCTTGTCGTACTCGAGCGCCTTCAGCGAGACCTGACGCTTCACGAGGCGCGACTCCAGGATGTCCTTCACGCTGCGAAGTTTTCCCTCGTCGTCGCTGATCAGAATGATCTCTTCGCCCGTCAGCTCGATCGAGCTCTTGCTGCCTTTGAAGTCGAAGCGCTGCGCGAGCTCTTTCTGCGCCTGCTGCACGGCGTTCGCGACTTCCTGCGTATCGGTTTTCGAGACGATGTCGAACGAGAATTCCTGCGCCATAGTTACTTCGGCGGACGGAGGCCGTCCGCCGCTCCACATCGATTTAGTCCGCGCGGATGACCTGGACGCCTGCCGGGGGTGTGAACCGGAAAGTGTCGGCCGTCGCGGCGCGGCGATGATATCCCGAGAACTCGAACGACGTCTGGTTGCCGTCGCGGTCGACGTAATCGATGCGCGAGATGAGATGCGTCGACGGCGCGATGGTCACGGTGACGGTGCGCATCACCGACGACTTGTCGCGCGGCTGCAGCGTCGTGACGACGGCGCCGTTCTTGTTCGCCTGCTTCACGGTGAAGGCTTTGTCGCGCGCGGCAGAGTCGCCGAGGAGCAGGAAGGGGAGCTCACGCTTGCGCGCGTCGTTCACGCGTCCGACGGTCACTTGCTTGTCGGACGGAACGTAAAACCACGAGCTCGCGCCGTCGAAGATGAACTCCTTCTTTTCCGGCGACGCATACGACCAGCGCATGCGCGGCAAATCGCCGAACACGACCGAGCCTTTCTCGATCTGACTGGTCTTGAAGCCCTTCGCGGTGAAGCGATGCGTGAAGCTCGCCTCCATGCCGGACATCGCGGCGGCCGCGCGGTCGAGCTCGATGGGTGCTGCCTGGAGAGTGCTGGCTGCAATCACAACTGCAGCGATGAGTGAAAAGCGTTTCAAGTGAGACCTCCGTTGAGGTTGTTTCGCAACCCGTGCGCCAGCTCCGACGGAAGCGCTGCCGGCCGTGCCGGCTAGAGCTTTTCGACTTCGATCGAAACGATCGCGCTGTTGACAACAAAGATGCGGTCGTTTTTCGTCCGGTCGTCGGGGAAGAGGAAGAAGCCGTTGCGCTCGGGGTTGTAGTGCGCCGTCCCGCGGATGACCTCGCCGTCGTTGAACTCCACCGCGATCTGCATGCCGTTGGCGGGCTCGAGCGCGTCATCCTCGACCAGTCGCGGAATGAACACGGCCTTCAGCGCCGAGAACGGCACCTCGGCCTGCTCGCCATCATCGCGGCGAATGTTCAGGACTTCGCGCGTCGCATCGATCGGCTCGAGCAACGCCCGTTCGGTACGTCCATCGCGGTAGCGGAGAACCACTCTCTCGTCTTGACTCAAAACAGTTCGAGACCCCACAGGTCGTGCAGGTGAATGATACCTTCGACGCGCCGCTCGTCATCGACGATGAAGAGCGACGTGATCTTGCGTTCTTCCATGATCTGCAGCGCCGCCGATGCCAGCTCGCCCGCCGAGATCGTCACCGGCGAACCTTTGAGTGAATCACCGGCCGCTTTCCGCAGCACCTGTTCGTCCTCCTGCAACAAACGCCGCAGGTCGCCGTCGGAGATCACGCCTTGCAACGCACCCGCGTCGTCGACGACGGCCGTGATGCCGAAACCCTTCTTCGACATCTCGTAAATCACGTCGTGCATTGACGTCGTCACGCGCACGACCGGCACTTCGCCGTCCTTGTGCATCAGATCGCGCACGCGCAGGAATCGCTTGCCGAGCTTTCCGCCCGGATGCAGAAACGCGAAGTCTTCTTCCTGAAACCCGCGACGCACGAGCAGCGCCATCGCGAGCGCGTCGCCGAGGGCGAGCGTCGCGGTGGTCGATGCCGTCGGCGCGAGTCCGAGCGGACACGCTTCCTTCGAGATCGCGGCAGAAAGATGATGATCGGCGTGACGCGCGAGCGTCGACGTCGGATTGCCTGTGATCGCGATGATCTCCGCGCCGATGCGCTTGATGCTCGGCAGGATGCGAATCAGTTCCTCGGTCTCACCCGAGTTCGAGATCGCGAGCACGACGTCGCCGCGCACGAGCATCCCCATGTCGCCATGAATCGCCTCGGTGGGATGCAGAAAAAACGAGGGCGTCCCCGTCGATGCGAGCGTGGCCGTGATCTTCTTGCAGATGATCCCCGACTTGCCGACGCCCATCGTCACGACGCGGCCGTTCGTCGTCGCGACGAGCTCGACGGCGTCGACGAAGGCGTGATCGAGATGCTGGATGATGCCGAGGATCGCGGCGGCTTCGACCTCGAGCACGCGTTTGGCTTCAGCGATGGCGGGATGCACCGCAGCGTCGGTTGGCGCTTGCGTCATGGCGCGCATGGTAGCTCACTCCCGCGCCGCACGCTCCTGCGGGAGAAGCGCGTGATACACGAAGCGCGTGACCGGCGTCGCGACGCCCGCGGCGTCGCCGAGTTTCACGACCGCGCCGAGTTGCGCGTCGAGCTCGGACGGCTTGCCATCCATGACATCGCGCTGCAGTGACGCCGTCGACGCGGGCGCGAGCGCGTCGTAGCGTTGCCAGGTCTTTTCGAATGCGTCGTCGCCGAGGTCGATGCCGCGGGCGGTGGCGACATCGATCAGCTCGCGGAGCATCTCGTCGACGATCGCCCGCACCTCGGGCATCGCGCGCCACTTTCCGACCGGCACGCGCGTCAACGCGCCGATCCCGCTGAGCGGCGTGATGAAGAGGAACTTCGTCCACATCGAGCGATGGATGTCCGGCGGGATCTCCGCCTTCACGCCGGCTTTCGTGAATGCGTCCCGCAACGCCTGCGTGCGCGCGCTCGAGCGATTGTCGAGCTCTCCGAACATCACCACCGGCTCGGACGCCGCATGTTTGATGTGACCCGGCGCGACGACGAAGCTCACGATCGCGCACAACCCGCCGACGACGTTGCGCTCGTCGAGCGATGCGCGCAGCACGTCCGGCGCGTCGATGCCGTTCTCCATCGGCACGACGATCGTGTCGGGACCGATCATCGGCGCGATGTTCGCGATCGCGTCGCGCATCTGCCACGCCTTCACGCACACGAGCACCGCGTCGACCACGCCGATGCTTGAAGGATCGTTCGTCGCCTGCACGCGCTCGAGCGCGAAGTCGCCGTTCGCACTGTCGACGCGCAACCCGTTCGCGCGCAACGCGTCGAGCGTCGCGCCGCGCACGATGAACGTCGTGTCGAAGCCTGCCTGCGCGAGCTTCCCACCAAAGTACCCGCCGACTCCGCCGGCGCCGATGACTGCAATCCGCATCCTAGGAGCATAGCGGCGTTCCGCTATGCTGCCGCTGATGAAACTCGCATCAAAAGTTGCACTCGTCGCCGGCGCCACTCGCGGCGCCGGACGCGGCATCGCCACGGCCCTCGGCGAAGCCGGCGCCACCGTCTACTGCACCGGCCGCAGCGTTCGCGGCGCACTCGCCAGCGGCGATGCGCGTCCGGAGACGATCGAAGAAACCGCGGAGCTCGTGACCGCGCGCGGCGGTCGCGGCATCGCGGTGCAGACCGATCACACGAAGCGCGATCAGGTCGAGGCACTCTGCGCGCGCATCAAAGAGGAACACGGCCAGCTCGACATTCTCGTGAACGATGTATGGGGCGGCGACGCGCTGGTGAAGTGGGGACAGAAGTTCGTCGACTCCAGTCTCGACGACGGCATGACGCTGATCGATCGCGCGATCCAGTCGCACATCATCACCAGCTACTACGCGATTCCGCTGCTGCGCGAGAAGAGTCTGATCGTCGAGATCACGGACGGCGACGGTTACTACTACCGCGGCAACTTCTGGTACGACCTCGTGAAGACGACGATCATCCGTCTCGCGTTTCTGTGGTCGCTGGAAACGAAGGACCGCGCGATCACGTCGATCGCGGTGACGCCGGGCTTCCTCCGTTCCGAAGCGATGCTCGAGTTGTTCGGCGTGACGGAGGCGAACTGGCGCGACGCGGCGGAGAAAGAGCCGCCGTTCATCGCATCGGAAACGCCGCTCTTCGTCGGACGCGCGATCGCCGCACTCGCCGCCGATCCGAACGTCGCCGCGAAGAATGGCCGCGTGTTCGCCTCATGGGACCTCGGCGACGAATACGGCATCGTCGACGCGGACGGCGCGCGTCCGCACTTCATGCGCTGGGTCGAGGCGAACATGCCCGAGCTCAAGTGGAAGAAGTGCGACGACGTGTTCTATTCGTACTCGACGACGCAGATGGCGGACTACTTCGAGAAGCTGGCCGCTTCCGGTGGAGAGGCGGGCTCTCAGCCCGCCTGATTCCGTCGGCGGACTAGGAGTCCGCCGCTCCACCATCAGGCGTCCTTCTTCTTCCACACGCCGGTGTCGCGGTGCGAGTGGATCCACACTTCGTCGAGCGAGCCTTCCTTGAGCATCTTCGTGATGTACACGATCTGCGCGGCGTGCGCGGCGATGTGCGTCGCGATGCCGAGGAGGTCCTGGAAGATGATCGTGCTCATCTTCGGCTCGGGCGATGCGTTTTCGAGACTCGCGGGCGTGAGCCCGGCGAAGGTCTTGTTCGCCTCCCTGACCATTGCCTCGAACGCGTCGATGAGTTCGTCGCGCGAGATCATCGTGCGCTCCGCGAACTCCTTCTCGCGATCGCGTGTGAAGTCGAGGCCGCCGAGGTTGTGATTGAGGAAGTGATTGAGCGAGCCGGTGAGGTGCAGCACGAGGTTGCCGACCGAGTTCGACGACTCGTTCGGACGCCACCAGATCTGCTCGTCGGTGAGCTCGCGGAGAGACGCGACGATCTGCGCCGGGAACGCGCCGGTGATGCGCGTGCGCAGGGCTTCGAAGGCGATGTCGTTCAACTGACTCATGCGTGGAATTGTGTCACGTCAGTCCGAGCCGCGTCGCGTGTTGCAGCGCCTCCGCGGAGTCGCGGACGTACAACATCTCCACGCCCGCGGCGTTCGACTCGCCGACGATACGCGCGACGGTTTGATCCCGCAGATCGGACGTGACGTCGCGGATGAACGCGGCGACGATGCGATCCGGCCGCGACTGAATCACGCGCAGGTAAATCTCGGGATCATGCTGGCCGCTGTCGCCGATCAGCACGAAGCGCAGTTCCGGGTAATAGTCGAGCAGCGAATGGATCTGCGCGAGCTTGTGGGTCTCGTGCGACTGCGTGATCAGTGTCTGATCGTCGATGCCCCAGTCCTGCAGGAACATCGGCCCGTGCGGAATCCGGTTCAGCTCCATGTAATCGTGCAGCAGGTCGTACAGGTTCCACGGACTGCTCGACACGTAGAACAGCGGATTGCGACCCGCGTGCAGCGCCTGATAAAGCTCGGACACGCCTTCGAACGGCAGGCGCGATGCGGCGTTGCGAATCACGGAGCGGACCATGCGCACGAGGCTCGTCGCGTTGGTCTGCACGATCGTGTCGTCGATGTCGCTGATGATGCCGAACTGCGCGGACTGCGGCGGGACGAGCACGTGCGCGGTCGCGGTCACGCTGTGATCGGGACAGGCGAGTCCGACTTCATGCCACGGCATGCTGAGGTCGATCTCCGCCGGCGACAACCGCACCTGCAGATATCCCTCGGCATCCGAAACGGTTTCGACCACGGCATCGCGAAACGTCGCGACGACGCGCGCGCCGGCGACTTCATCACTCTGGAACCGGCGGTAGGTGTTTAGGAGATTCCGGCCGAGCGACTCGGCTTCATTGACGCGGGTGATCTTCTTCTCGACGAGCACGCGCGCGCGGACCAGCAGTTCGTTCGTACGGCCGAATCCGCGGTACGGCTGTAACACGACCCGGCTGGTCACGGGACGTCCGGCCATGCGCCGGTCGATGCGCTCTTCGAGTCCGCGGATGATTCGATGGGCGACGCGTTTCACGCGCGCATCGTATCGCCGCTCCGATGTAGAATCCGCCATCCTTCACCGCAAGCCAACGGCTTGAATCTTGCGAGAATCTTTCGCTCAATCAGTGCCAAATTTCAAACCTGAGTCGAGGACCACAGAATGACTGAGCTCATGTCCCCACCGGCTAAAACGCTGCCCGTCGAAGCGAAGTCGGTCGTCTGGAATCCAACGCCCGAGCAGTTGCGGCAGTTTGCCGGGCTCATGCCCAATGCGCGCCCGACCGAGTTCGGCAACCTCAACGTCGCCACGCGCGTCGTGTCGCGCTCGAAGACGTCGACGTTCATCGCCACCGACCGCCCCGAAGAGCATTCGGATCAGACCATCAGCCGCGCGGAGTACGCGCGCGTCGCGAAGATGCAGGACGACTACATCCGCGAGCAGGACATGCTCGTGATCGAAGGCTTCATCGGCAACGACCCGTCGTTCCGCGTCCCGGCGCGCCTGATCATCGAGAAGGCAAACGCGAACATCGCCGCGATGCAGCACATCCTTTATTACCCCGCGACGGCGGAAGAGCTCGCGGACTTCCAGCCGGTGCTCACGGTCATCTACACGCCGAACCTCAAGGCCGAGGGCTATCCGGAAGATCGTCTGATCGCGGTGGACCTCGAGAACTACATCACGCGCGTCTTCAACTCCGACTACTTCGGTGAGTCGAAGAAGGGCGGACTGCGCATGTGGAACAAGCTCGTGTACGAGCGCGGCGGCCTGGCGCTGCACGCGGGCTGCAAGGTCATCCCGGTCAACGGCAAGAATCGCGTCGGCCTGATCGTCGGACTCTCCGGCACGGGCAAGACCACGACGACGTTCACGAAGCAGAACGAGTCGCAGCCGGTGCAGGACGACTTCTGCGCGCTGCTGCCGGGCGGCAAGGTGTACGCGACGGAGAACGGCTGCTTCGCGAAGACGTTCGGCCTCAATCCGAACGACGAGCCGACGATCTATCACGCGTGCGCATCCGAGCACGCGTATCTCGAGAACGTCTCGCAGGACGGCGAGGGCAAGATCGATTACTTCGACACGTCGTACACGCCGAACGGCCGCGCGGTCATCCGCATGGAAGACATCGCGGGCGCGGCGGACGCGCAGGACATCGACAAAGCCGACTTCCTGCTGATCCTCAACCGCAACGAGAACATCATCCCCGCCGTCGCGAAGCTCGAAGGTCCGCTCGCGGCCGCGTACTTCATGCTTGGCGAGACGAAGGGCACGAGCGCGGGCGGCGCGTCGGAAGCGGGCAAGTCGCTGCGCGTGCCGGGCACGAATCCGTTCTTCCCGATGCTGCACGCGTATCAGGGCAACCGGATGCTCGAGCTGATGAAGGACAGCCCGATGGAGGTTTACCTCATGAACACGGGCGCGATCGGCGGCGACGGAAAAGCCGAGGGATCGAAGAAGGTGAAGATCCAGCACTCGTCAGCCGTCGTGAAGGCGATCGCCGAAGGCACGATCAAGTGGGAGATGGATCCGGACTTCGGCTACCTCGTGGCCACGGAAGTCCCGGGCATCGACGACGCGGATTACCTGCAGCCAAAGAAGATGTACGAGCGGCAGGGGAGACTCGACGAGTACAACGCGCTCGTCGCGAAGTACAACAACGATCGCCGCGAGTACCTCCGCAAGTGGAAGGGCCTCTCCGACGAAATCGTCAGCGCCATCTAACCTTTGCGCGACGACGCCGATCACGACGAGCTCGACGAAGAGCTCGACCTGGAGCCGGCGGAGCCACTTGCTCCGCCGACTCCTTCGCTGACCGCGCATCGCATCGCCGTCGTCTTCGCCGTCGCCTTCGGCGGCTTCTTCCTGTTCCTCGGCGTGATGGTTCTGATGAACCTCGAGCGCGTCGACGGTCCCGATCAGTACATCGGCATCGGCTTCGCGGTCTTGATGCTCGCGATCGGTCTCTCGGTCATCGTCGGAATCTTCCTTCCGTCGAAGACGAAAGACCCGAACGCGCCGATCGAGATCCCGCCGCTCGATCAGGTCCGCGGCCGCACGCGCTATCGCGACGACCGTGCGTGGACGCGCAACGTGATGATCGCGGTCGGGACGATCTTCCTCGTCGTGAGCCTTTCCGCCGCGAGAGACCAGCCGCTGGTGCTCGTGTTCGCGCTCGTCTCCGTCGGCGTGCTCGCCGGTGCGGGCGTGTTGATCTGGCGGCAGATTCAGTACGGCCGCAGCCGCCTCGAGCTCGCCGGACCTGCGCGTCGCGGCGACGCGATGCACGGAGTCATCACGACGTCGGGCTTCGGCTGGACGGTGGTGGATCGCGAGTTCCACGCGTACGTCCGACTCGACGCTTTACGCCATTACAGTTCCGGGAAGCGCAGTACGTCCGTCGTCGTTGCCAGCGAGCGTGGTCGCGTGAATGCCACTCGTGATGGCAAGGATATGACCATGCGCTTTACCATTCAGATTCCCATCGTTGATACCAGCGAAGGCCGCTTCAGTTGGAACGTGATCCTCGAGACCGAGTCTCCGGTCTACGAGGCCACGTTCAGCGTCGACGTCGCCTAGGTCTCGACGTGCAGGAACATGTAGATCGCGACGAGCGCGAAGAGAATGTTCGCGGCCCACGCCGATAACAGCGGCGGCAGGTTCCCGACCTCGCCGAACTTCGTGAAGATCGCGAAGACCATCCAGTACACGATGCCCAGCGCCAGCGCGATGCCGATGCCGTACAGCGCGCCGCGCTTGCCGATCTTGAACGCGAACGGCATCGCGATGAGGGCCATGACCACGCTGATCGTCGGCCACGACGTCTTCGAGTAGAGCTTCACGAGCAACTCGTCCGCGGCGTATCCGGATTCTTTGAGGATCCCGATGTACCGCCGCAACTGCGCGTACGTCATCTGCTCCGGCGGCTTCACCTCGGTCGCGAAATCTTCCGGCCTCTCCGGATAGAACAACGCCAGCGGTTTCGTGATCTGCGTGAACGTCGAGTTGCCGTCGTCCGTGAACGAGCGCATCCAGCCGTCCTCGAACGCCCACGCCTGGCCGTTCCACTTCGCGCTGCGCGCGTAGACGCGCCGCGTCAACCGGAAGTTGGTCGGATGAAACTCGAAAACCTGCACCTGACTCAGCGCCTTCGCGTTGTTGTCGTAGGCGAGGAAGTTGATGATGTAGCGATTCTGCGGACTCTGGCCGAGGTACCAGAGCTTCCTTTCCAGCACAGTGGGATCCGAAGCTTGGAATTCACGTGACTTGAAGTCGCGGC
>JADMIO011053081.1_pt1 | contig 55883 bp, 43 predicted proteins | sample 8958161 | NCBI WGS metagenome assembly JADMIO01 (sample SAMN16585339, study PRJNA669376) | soil metagenome | isolation source: Crop rotation soil | place: USA: Cullars Rotation, Alabama | collected 2011
ACGAGGTCGAGCTTTGTCAATTCCGTGAAAACAGTACCGATCAATCCCTTCAGCTCCTCCGATGTTTGCATGGCCATGGCTCTCGCCCTCACTCTTTCCAATCCCAATTCTATCTGCGATTCTCTTGCCTGTGCCTCTGCTTTTTCCAGATCGAGGAAACGTTTATACGTAAGCCCGAATACTTTTGCAAACCTGATCATGATATTGCTTTGATCAGTTGTTAATGCGTGGGAAGAAACAACATTGAGTGCGCCCTCGGGGAAGTAGAAAGCCGATATGATTTCCTGTGCATTAAATTCCTTCCTTTCGGGATAGGAAAGAAATTCAGCATTGTATTCGTAGAATTTCCTGACCTCATCGCCAGCTATTTCATAAGTGAAAGAATTTTTCTTTTGTTCCCATCCTTTATAATAACCAGCCCAAAAAGGATGATTGGTTGCAGGCACAGTACCCAGGATCGTATTGACCGATCTGTTGTCACTCAATTCAGACCTGGACCAGATCTCAACGGTTTTATTAACGGGATTGACGATGCCAATACCTACCCGGAAGGAATCTATACCAAGGGTTTTAATTTCCTGGAAAAGCACATCCGATGCACTGACCAGTTCTTCGCTTTTATGCATGGCCATAGCTCTCGCACGGACCCTTTCCAAAGAAAGTTCTATATGTGCTTCTCTTGCCTGTGCTTCGGCCTTTTGCAGATCGAGAAAGCGGGTATAAGCCTGGCCAAATGCATTGGCAAATCTCCGGAAGATCGCATGTTGCTCATCCGTAAAAGGACGTGTATCAAACTTACCAATTGATAAATATGCCTCCTTCAGCACTAAGGTCGAAGTAATATAGCCGGGTTTTGCATATTGAATATCCTTGTATTCACCCGGCACATCTTTAAAAAGGCTTTGAGTAAAAAGATGATCAAGCCATTTGTCTTTTTCCTTCTTGTTGTAAGCTATTTCAAAAAAATCATTACCGGTCCTGATATACCTGTCCAACTGTTCATCAGCGTCAATAAATAACTGGTGGTCGAACCGGGGAATAAATAAGCGGTGGGCTATCGGGTTTCCACCGGGAATAACAGCAAAGTTCCAGGTATCTATACCGGCTGATACATCCAATCCATTTGCACTGAAATTGGCCCATTCAATATCAAAACCAAGATGGACAAATTGTTCACCTATTACCGTGACCAATTCCACGAACTCGGATGGCTTTTGCATCGCCATTGTTCTTGCCCGAACCCTTTCCAATGCCAGTTCGATATCCGCTTCTCTTGCCTGTGCCTCTGCTTTCTGGAGGTCGAGAAAACGGGTATACGCCTGTTCGAATACATGCGCAAACCTTCTGAAGAGCTCATTGCTTTCTTCCGAAAAAGGTGCTGTGTCGAATTGGTTGAAACTTAGCCATATATTTTTCAACAGGAATACCGAACGGGAAAACCCTTTGGCATCGTATATAAATTGCTTTCTGTACTCCGGGGAACTTGCTGCTGATGTGTTCTCCAGGAAATGCCGGAAAAAAATGTTTTTCTCCTCCCCTTCATACATATCCGTGTAGAATTCAATTCCGCTGTCTGTGATCTCATTCAAACCGTTGAACATCCTGTGATCCAGGTAAGGGACATGAATAAGCCCGAGGTACGATTGTTGAGGTGTGGAGAGCCACATATCCCAACTACCATCCGGCTTTATTTTTACAAAATTGGCGCTGGCGAATACCAGGTTCAACCCTGTCAATTGATCCGTTACGACCCTGATAACATCCGCAAGGTCACTGCTTTGATGCATGGCCATTGAATGACTTCTGACCCGTTCCAATGCTGTTTCGATCTGTGCTTCTCTTGACTGCGCTTCTGCTTTTTGCAGATCATTAAAACGTGTATAGGTAAGATCAAATACTTTTGCAAAGCGTAACAATATATCAAAATGTTCATCTGATAATGGCTCCAGTGATGCGAGTGTAAGATTACCAAAGCTGTTGAAGGATGCATTTAAATAAACAAGCCCCGGCGCCCTAATTCCATCAATTACAAAGTCCGGTAAATTTTTCAGCTCTGTTTCACTAAATATAAAATCATCCCAATCTTGTTTTATTTTTCCTTCCAGGGAATATATATTTTTTATTTTTTTCTCCCGCCAGGCTTTGAAACAAGCCACCATGGGGGGATGGTCATTCTTTTTTACAAAAAAGCCTGCCGGGTTGTTGGGGTCTTCTGAATTAGCCATCCACCAGCGGGCATTTTCATGCTCATCAAAAATCATGATGACGCACCGGGTAAGCACCAGATCCAATTTTGTCAATTCAGTAAAAACAGTTCCGATCAATTCTTTTAACTCATCAGAGCTTTGCATGGCCATAGCTCTTGCCCGCACTCTCTCCAGGCCCAATTCTATTTGTGCTTCTCTTGCCTGTGCTTCTGCTTTTTGCAGATCGAGAAAACGGGTATAAGTAATATCGAATACCGATGCAAACCGTTCCAACAATTGCACGGTTTCTGTTGGCAAAGGAGTAACTGCCACAAAACCCAGGTAACCTTTGGAAAAAAAAGCATTATGAATAACGAAGCGTGTGAAGGTGGGTGTATCCTTATTGGTCAACCCCTGCGATTCCCAGAACCGGATATGTTCCTGCAGCACATCGCCTGTCATATCAATAACCACGGATGGCTCTTGAGCTTTCCAGCTTTTATGGATGCGGGATAATACGGATGAGCCATGCAGCGGCACTTCATAACGGTCGGAACGGAGACCAACTTCCTTACCACTAAACCATAATTCAAGTGTTTGCTTTTCCTCGTGTATAATACCGATCGACATTGTTTCAGGGCTATGCCCCAATTCACTGAATTGACGGAGCAGTAATGAGGTTGTTTCTCCCAGCTCATCACTTTTTTGCATGGCCATTGTCCTTGCCCTTATTCTTTCCAATGCCAGTTCGATCTCCGCTTCTTTAGCCTGTGCCTCGGCTTTTTGCAGATCGAGGAAACGGGTATAGGTTTGTTCAAATACATTGGCAAACCGTTTGAAGATATCATGTGCTTCGGGAACAGGCTCATACGTAATAAACAATAAATATCCTTTGGAAAAGTATGCGTAATGCATGACCTGGCGGGTGGGCAGCGGATGACCGGCTTCAAGAATAGAATCAAAAATTTCACCTACAACGGGAAGCGTACGCATGTATTGATAATGTGCTTCCAGTTTTTTGCCTCCCATCTCTACTACATGTAAGGCTTTGCCTTTTTCATGTCCTTTCCGCATCTGGATGAATAATTCATCCTCTGTTGTGGGGGCGTTAAATGGCGGTTGCAAAACGCCTTCGCTGCTCATCCATAAAGTAACTGATTTTTTATTGTCACTCCATATGCAATAACCGGCGCTCCATGCCGGCATGCCTAATGACTGCACTTGCTGAAATAAAATAGTGGCAGCATCCGGCAACTCAGTGCTTTGCTGCATGGCCATCGTTCTTGCCCGCACTCTTTCCAGCGCTAATTGAATTTGCGATTCTCTTGCCTGCATTTCCGCCTGTGCCACATCCGTATAACGACGGTAGGCCAGTTCAAACACGTTCCGGAATCGTTTTAATATAGCTGTCTGTTCAGTTGTTATCGCACCAAATGTGGAGATACCGATATAGCCTTTACCGATCGAGTACAGGTAAAACCACATGGATGTTGCTTTCAGTATCCGTGGGTCCTTTGGCGCATCGATATTCATTCTCCATTTACGCCAGTCTGCAAAAACTTTTCCTGAGAATTCTTTCTGGTAAAATGCGTCTTTGGATCTTTCCATTTCATCATAGATCTCTTTCAACAACGGGGAATTCTCAAATGGGGCTTCCTTCACGGCCAGTTGCACATGATCCGAATATTCGGCAACAAAATAAGTTTGATCAACGAGGTTTCTTACCGATATCTGTGTATTCCTTAAATTGTCAAAGCTCAGTGTGGCCATCTCTTTGTACATCGCTTCACATACATTGATCAGTTGCTCCGATTGATGCATGCTCATGGCTGAAGACCGGACCTTTTCCAGTGAAGCTTCTATTTTTGCTTCCTTAGCCTGTGCTTCCGCATTGCTGATATCAACATAACGCTGGTAAGCTAATTTGAACACATTGGCAAAACGTTCTAACACTTTTACTTTTTCTTTAGGAAGGGGGTTAAAAGCAGAGATACCGATGGCACTGATGCCGATAGAATACATGTAGTAGTATAAGGAAGAACAATTATTGAGTCTTGCGTCTGCAGGTTGCCCGGTTTTCTTCCTGTACTCTTTCCAACTCTTGAGTTCGCTTTCATCAACTATCAATTCTGAAAACACACCCGGTGACTGCCTTACCTTTTTTATAAATTTTTCTACCGTGGAGTGGGTTTTATATGGCACACGGGTTATACTTCCATCGGTAGCATCGGCATAATCATAATCATTAAAATAATCTTTACCCTCTTCAAAAGTGGTGATCAACCCATTCCTGAGCCCGCTAAAACCAAGGCTATACAGTTCTTTATATAACACTTCGCAAATGCTCAACAGGTCATCCGATGTTTTCATGGCCATCGCAACTGCACGCACCCTTTCCAGAGCTGTTTCAATCCTTGCTTCCCGGGCCTGCGCTTCTGCTTTTTCAATATCCATGTAGCGCCGATAAGACAGCTCAAATACATTCAGGAAGCGTTGAAACAAATTCTTTTCATCTTTTTCCAGGGGCCGGTACGTGGAGATGCCTAAGCCAACAGGCCCGAGTGAATGCCAGTAATAATGAAGCGATGATGCCGTGTAGAGATATTTATCAATAAAGACATTTGTTCTTTTCTGGTAAGCGATCCATTCCTTTAATTTTTGCTTGCCATTGATATGCATAACGGAAAGCTGCCCCTTCCCTTTCAGCATTTTAGCTACCGCCTGCTTTACTTCCTTATGATCCTTATCGTTATAGGGTACGTCTGTAATGAAGGATTTATCATGTTTCGCATAATACTGGTAGTTCATATAACTATCTCTTCCTTCGTAAAACATACCCGTTTGAACATTGCGGATATCTTTCAAACCTAATCCTTCCAGCTGTTTTGAAATGGTTTCACAAATGATCAGCATGTCTTCGGGTTTCATCATACCCATCGCAACTGTTCGCACCCTTTCCAATGCTGTTTCAATTTCCAGCTCTTTGTTCAACCGGGTCAGTTCTTCGTTCTTCTGGTTCAACGCTGCAGCTTCCTTTTTTGTCTCCTCTGCTTTACGGGTGATCTCCAGGTTAGTCATCTTCTGGTTAACAGAATTCTTATGCAATTTTTTCTCGAGTGCATAATGTCTTTCCAGTTCCCTGTTCGCTTCTTTGAATTTTCCTGCTTGTTTATAATGCTCATACAAACAATAATGCGCTTTGCTTTGAAGATCAGGTGACCTGGTTTCCTTAGCGATCTCCCCGGCTTCGTTTATCCATTTTATCACTTGCTGCGGATCCTGTCCAGGTAACCCTGCGAGAAACAGCAATATTTCCGTCTCTCCTCTTTTATCACTGATCTCTTTTCGAATTTTCCGGCTTGCAGTACTGGAAACAATCGCCTGTTTTGTATTACCTGCCTGCGCCTGTATCTCTGCGATATGTTGCAGGGCATTGGCCTGGCTTCTTTTATCATCAGTCAGCCGGCTCATCACCAGGCTTTTCTTACAATACTCAAGCGCTTGTTTGTATTTTTTTAATTTAAAGAAGGTGTAACCAATATTGTTCAGGCTACCGGCTTGTCCCAGTTTATCATGAAACTCCTGGCGAAGTACAAACCCTTCTTTATAATACCGGAGTGCCTGTTTGTAATCACCTGTTTCAAAATAGATCGAACCAATAATATTGATCGGGTAGGATTGATAAAACCGGTTCTTGTTTTCTTTATGAATGGAAATGCTCCTGAACAATGATTCCAATGCCTTATCAAAATTGCCAAGGTATTTATAATTTATGCCAAGCTGGTAATGCTGTATCGCTTCATCTTCTTTAAAGCCATGTTGCTGGCTGATGGAAATTGCTTTGAACAATAGTTCCATGCCGGTGCCGATATCACCCTGGTTCCTTTTGATCACTGCCAGGTATTCGGTTATCACGGACTGGCCTTTGAAATCATTGAGTTCTTTAAATAAAGAAAGGGATTCATTCACCAGCGGCAATGCTTCATCATATTTAGAAAGCCGGATATAACAGAAACCCTTCGAACGGGCTGCTTCTGCAATTCCTTTTTTATACCCGATCTTCCGGGCCAATCCCAGGGATCGTTGACTCAGTTGAAATGCCCGCGGTGAGTCATGCACACGAACATCCCATGCTTGCTGGTTGAGCTGGTCAATCTTTGCTTTGAGTTGTGTGTTCTTATCTTTTCCGGCCGGTTTCATTATCTCAAGTGATATTCTTGTTTTAAAAAATCAACTAACTCATCTCCTCTTTTTTGCAGGTCCAGGGCCGCCGGCAGAATAGAGCGATGGCTGCCATTCATATATACAGCAAAGACGGCCAGTTTTTTCAGTGCAGCCGGATCATTCGTTTGTAAAACAGGATTACTCGCTTCCCGACTGATATCACCATCGGGAAGTTCCATCGACCGGAGAACGCCGGGATCCAATATCCCCGAAGCGACCCTTTTATATTCATCAAACTCCCGCAGGGACAGATCTTCCAATTGACGGATAAAACTAATACTACTATAATAAGCCATGATCTGATTAGCAGCTTTTGCATTCCGGATTAGGCGAAAGCTGCCGGAATTCTTCAGTTGTTCCAATGTCCTGCTGTTATTATTGAAAAGACTCACTCTTGGACTCACCCTGGCAAGATAATAGAGCAAGCTTCCATTTTCTTTTACCAGTTTCGGATCATCCAAAATGGTGATCAATGAATCCATCCGCGAAATACCCAATTGCAGGCTGGTGGCATATTGTGCCAGGTTGGTATGATCGGCCTGGAGATCCTCCACCATAGAATGGATGAATTCTTTTTCCCGCTGGTGCTCTACTACATGTTCCAGCTTATACTCTGCCAGGAATCCGCAGAACACAGCCAGGAATAACATGAGGAATTCCCAGAAATAAGCTCTCCAGGTTTTTTTCCCATGAGCTGCATGTGTATGATGATGTACTTCCATTGAAGGAATAGACGGTTCGTAATAATAAAGTCTGAATTTAGCTTTTTTTGGCGGATAAAAACGTGACGATCAGGAGAATAAAATGGATCAGCGATCAGCATTCGCTTTCCAGCACTTCCAGGATCTTTGCATAGAATTCCCGGGCCCTTTCAGGTGTACTCCCTATACAAACCACACCGAGTTTGCCATATTGCGACAAGGCGCCAATCAAATGGAACATCACCCCTTCCTGGGAAGTGCCATCATAGTGAAGGTCATTTACCATCGCTATATCGATCAGGTCATGCGGGCTGAGACCGCAGTATTTATCACTTTTTAAATTGTCGGAACAGAAATAATGCCTGACCAGGTTCCCCTGTGATGTATAATACAATCCTTCTTCCTGATTGTATATACCACCGGTTAAGAACTGGAGCATCAAAAACGGGTGCGTGGTTCCACCTTTACGCATATTGATCTCGATGGGATAGTGCTTCCAGGTGTTTCCTTCTTTTACTGAAATAAAATCAACAGCAAAACGTCCCAGTACTCCTTTTTCCATCAATGCCTGTGCTACTTTTCTTCCCATTACACCGAGTTCCACTGCATAATTGGGAGAGGCGGGAAAATGTGCACCGATATAGACCTGGCCGCTTTCTCCACCCAGTTCCTGGTCGTGTGTAGAAATGATCTCGATCCTGCCTGTCGGTGTGATCCTGCATTGAACAGAGGGCGATTCCTTCACTTCTCCTTCGAGAAATTCTTCCACGATACCATTCATGCTTTCAAACTTCTGCAGGAAAACATCGAACGTGAGTCCCGGCGCTACCAATTTTAAATTGTTCTCTATATTCTCATGCACCCAGTGATCAAGATTATCCGTATCCTCGTATCCTTTGTAGGAAAATATGGCATTGCCGTCGCCGGAAAAACCATCATTCATTTTCACCACTGCTTTCCTCAGCGCTGGATTTTTTCGTTTTAATTGTACCAGTGCATCAATAATATCTTCCAGGCTGCAAAGATCTTCCATGCCGGCCGGAACGTTCAACCCGCATTCGCGGAATATCTTGCGACCATTGCTTTTTGATCCGAGATCGTAGAGATCGGGATCGCATCCATAAATAGGTATCTGTAATTGCACCGCCAGTGAACGTTCCTGTTCGGTTACGATAAAACAGGACATATGTGCTTCATGATCGGAAGGAATAAAATCCCTGATCCGTTGTATCAGTCTTGGCCGGTCGAGTATCTTTTGAATAAGCGGCTTGGGTGATGAATCGTGGCAACTCAATAATGTCAGCCTGCGCTGTGCATGGTAACCCGTGATCCCCGGTAACATGTGGAGATAATAATCGATAATAACAGGGTCGATGGTCTCACTGGTCACGTAGATCACGTTGGTCCTTGGCATGCGCAGCAGCATCAGCATACAAAGCAATCTCTCTTCGTAATGATTCACCCCACTGATCTTGGATAATATTTCCGTATCCATTGTCAGGGAGGGAATGATGATCACCGTCCTGGGCGCCAGTTTATCGGGGAATACATGTTCGAATTGTTGCGGGAAACGTTCCTGTATCTTTTTAAAACGGATCGCTTCTGCCACAGAATCTCTTGCGGGCAGCGACGTGCTGCCGGTTTTTCCAGCTGTATTTTTTGGAACTGCGCTCATTGAAATAAAGATGATTTGGTTCGATAGCTATGCTTCCTGTCCGGTCCACAATGCTCCCCCGATACTATCCCGGGTTGCACCCGTGACGGAAGATAACACATTATATTCTTGCCGCCAGCGAAGCACCCCGATAAACGCCATTATTAATGCTTCTTTAAAATTAATAAGATTTTTTTCGGGCACGACCACTTCGATGCCGGTTTCTTTTAGTTGTTCGGCCAGGCGGTGAATGAGAAATGTATTTAATGCACCACCACCGGTGGCTAAAAGTTTGAGGTTTGAAGTTTGAGGTTTGAGGTTTCCTAAACTATTGATGGCACTCTTGATTTGCAGGGTTATATGTTCGGTATAGGTTCGGAGGGCGTCTGGTATTGGCAAACTGCTGTTCTTTATTATAGGATAGACTGTGTCCGTTCCGAAATCATTGGCCAGGGATTTGGGCCAGGGCTGTTGATAATAATCCAGCGCATTCAATTTTTCCAGTAGCGCATCGTTCACTGCTCCGCTCTCCGCCATTGCTCCGCCTTTATCGAATGCTGCGCCGGTTTCATTGGCCAGCATGTTCAGTACCCGGTTCGCAGCGCAGATATCGAAGGCAATGTATTGATCACTATTCAGCGATATATTAGCAATACCGCCGATATTCAGAAAGTAGTTGTACCCGCCCATCAATAATTTCTCCCCGATCGGAACGATCGGGGCTCCTTGTCCACCCAATGCCATGTCCATCGCCCGCAGATCGGAAACAACGGGCAATCCTGTTTCGGCGGCAATAGCTGCCCCATGCCCTAACTGTGCCCCCATTTTTTCGGCGGGCATATGAAAAGTAGTATGACCATGGGAGGCAATCAGTGCCACTTTATAATTCAGTTGATGCGCCTCAATAAATTGGTTGACCAGCTGCCCGGTATAATGACCATAAGCGGTATGTAATAAATAATAATCCCTGGCTGAAAGACCGATCGCATTTTTTAGTTTATCAACCCATTCATCGGTATAGGAATAGCAATCGGCTTCGAGTATCTCGTAGCTCCATTTACCGCCCTGTTCATGGAATTCCACGAAAGCGATATCCAGCCCGTCCAGTGAACTGCCACTCATTAAACCAATAGCCCGGTAAACCATGAACGATTTTTTAGTTTATGTTTGTAAAAATAATCATCGATTGTCATCCTGAGTAAAGCGAAGGATGTAAAAGTAAATCTTCAAAATGATTGTCAATCTCAGCCAGCAACATTCTTTGGTCAGCAATTGGGTAGCTGAACTACGTAATGTCAATGTACAGGGTGACCGGATGCGGTTCCGCCGTAACCTGGAACGTATCGGGGAAGTTGCGGCTTACGAGATCAGCAAGGTTTTACCTTTTGAAGAAAAAGAGATCCAGACCCCGCTGGGGATCGCTGTGCACAAGATATTGAAGGAACAACCGGTACTGGCCACTATCCTGCGGGCCGGGTTGCCGCTTCACCAGGGTATTCTCAATTATTTTGACCAGGGCGATAATGCATTTATTTCTGCCTACCGCAAACACAATAAGGATGGCAGTTTTGAAATAAGCCTCGATTATGTTTCCTGTCCCGAGCTCGAGAACCGGGTTATTATTATATCAGATCCAATGCTGGCCACGGGTTCTTCCCTTGTAAAGACCATCCATTTCTTAAAAGAAGAGGGTCATCCCCGGGAAATCCATATCGTAGCGGCCATTGCCTGTACCGTGGGTATCGAATATGTCAAAAGAGAGGAACCTTCCGTAACGATCTGGTGCGGGGATATTGACGATGAGCTGACGGCCAAAGGTTATATCGTTCCCGGGCTGGGCGATGCGGGGGACCTGGCGTTTGGGACGAAAGTACAGATGTGAAATACAGGCCATTAGCTATTAGCCTTTAGCTTTTAGCACATCGAAATCAAGGATTTCCCTGCTTTAAGGACCCGGCCAACGGCTAAAAGCTAACCGCTAACAGCTTTCCCGAAGCAGCAATAATTCTACAAGTCAGGTCTTAAAAATGTCGTATTTTTCAGTTTCGTATCGCCCCGTAAAAGGCGAAATCAACGAATAGTCGGATTGGAGCTTAAGGTTAAGGCAATTTCAAAGAAAATAGTACGTTTACAGTTAGTTATGGATCTGATTATTCATCTGTCTGACCAGTGAAAAAAACATTAATTGCTGAGATGAAAAAAATTCTATTGACCCTTACGGTCTGTGTGGCGGTGACAATGGCAGCAAATGCCCAGGACCCCAATTTCTCCCAATTCTTTGCTTCTCCCCTTACACTGAACCCTGCATTAACGGGTAAGTTTGACGGGACATTCCGTATCGCCGGCAATTATCGTAACCAATGGCCGACGATCAACGAAGCATTTGTCACCAAAACAGTTTCCATCGATTTTGGGATTTTAAAGAACCGTCTTGCCGATATCGATCAACTGGGTGTAGGTATATTGGGTGTAACGGACAGGGCTGGTGACGGTGTGCTCGTTACCAATTATGGAGGTCTTTCATTGGCTTACCACAAGGGGCTTGATGAAAACGGTTATCACCAGATCGGTGCGGGTTTCCAGGGAACTTATGTAAACAAGAGAGTGGATATCACCAAGGTTGATTTTGAAGACGAGTTGACACCTTTTGGTTTTACGGGTGTTACCAGCGAGATCTTCACCAACAAGCAGATCAATGTAAGTTATGTAGATATCAATGCCGGTGTACTGTACAATGGAAGTACGAACGGATATAACAATTTCTATCTTGGAGCTTCCATGTATCATATCAACCGTCCCAAAGAAAGTTTCCAGGGTGGTCAGTACCTGCTGGCTGCAAGGACTACGATACAAGCGGGGGGAAAGATCCCCATCGGGTCTTACCATGCATTGCATGTGGCAGCCAATCATAGCATGCAGGCCAAAGCACATAACACTGTAGTGGGTGCCGCCTTCTCTTATAACGTTAATAATACGGACGAGAATCCTACCAATCTCTATATCGGTGCATGGTATCGTTTTGAAGACGCTGCTATTCCATATATCGGTCTTGAGTTCAACGGTCTTCATATCGGGGCCAGTTATGATGCGAATACATCAAGCCTGAAGCCGGCTTCTAATTCAAGGGGTGGTATGGAAGTATCGCTGATCTATATCAAGCGTCCTGTTGATCCGAATGCGAAGAAGTTGAATTGCCCGAGATTTTAGGCTAAGAGCTTGAAGGAGTAAAAAGAATTTAAAGAGTAGCGATTGATATCGCTACTCTTTTTATATTAGGTAAGATTTCCTCGTCGTGCAATTTCTTTATTTGCAATAAATAAAGAAGTCATGCAAACAAAGACTCCAACTCTTTATCTCTTTTCACTCTTTTTAGACTCTTTGCTTATTTTTAGTTATGGCAAATGACGACAAAACAGGATGGAGGATTCGTTCGATCATCGGCGGATCGATCGGTAATCTTGTGGAATGGTATGACTGGTACGCTTATTCTGCTTTCTCCTTGTATTTCGCTGCAACATTTTTTCCCGGCTCTGATGCTACTGCACAATTGCTCAATACCGCTGGCATATTCGCAGTCGGTTTTTTAATGCGACCCATTGGGGGTTATGTTTTTGGCCGACTGGCAGATAAAAAAGGCCGGAAAAAAGCCATGACGGCTTCTGTATTGCTGATGTCATTTGGTTCCTTCCTGATCGCTGTATTACCGGGCTATCACACGATCGGTATTGCCGCGCCTGTATTACTATTGATTGCCCGGCTATTACAGGGCCTGAGTGTTGGTGGTGAGTATGGCATATCGGCTACTTACCTGAGCGAGGTTGCCACATCAAAGCGGAGAGGTTTCTATTCGAGTTTTCAATATGTGACATTGATCGGGGGACAACTTATTGCATTGGGCGTGCAATTATTATTGCAACATATTTTTCTTACCGATCAGCAATTGCATGATTGGGGTTGGCGGATCCCCTTTGCCATCGGCGCCTTGCTGTCACTAGTAGCACTTTATTTACGCCGCAGATTGCAGGAGACAGAAGCATTTGAGAAGGAAAAAGTTCCCGCAAAGAACAAAGGCACACTGAAAGAATTATTCAAACATCCGAAAGCGATCGTGACGGTGATCGGTCTTACGCTGGGGGGCACGCTTAGTTTTTATACCTACACTACTTACATGCAAAAGTTTTTGGTGAATACGGTGGGATTAACAAAGAATGAATCTACGCTGCTGACCTTTAGCTCGCTTTTCATTTTTGCATTGCTTCAACCCTTGTTCGGTGCACTGAGTGACCGGGTCGGGCGACGCCCCCTGCTGATCGGGTTTGGCATTTGTGGCAGTTTATTTACGATCCCGTTGCTGACAGCATTAAGTCATACCAATGAGCTCTGGACAGCATTTGGCATCCTGTTGTGTGCATTGATCATCGTAAGTGGCTATACCTCGATCAATGCGGTGGTGAAAGCAGAATTATTTCCGGTGGAAGTAAGGGCACTGGGTGTGGGCCTTCCCTATTCACTGACCGTTGCCATTTTTGGCGGCACGGCAGAATACATAGCACTCTGGGCAAAAAAAGCGGGACATGAAAATTATTTCTACTGGTATGTATCGGCCTGTATATTCATCTCGCTCATCGTTTATTTCGGGATGAAGGATACAAAGAAGACTTCGCTGATCGAAAGCCAATAAACAAATTCTATATTCACGGTTGATGAAGAAACTGGTCACCAATCTCACATTCTGGGTCCTGCTGGCGATCACAGCAGGTATATTGATCGGTCATTTTGCACCGGGGATCGCTTTGTATCCTGTATTGAAACAACCCTTCAGGTTCAATTTAGCCGGGCTTGAACTGACCGTTGGTATAACATTAGGTGAATTTCTAGGCGGGATCTTTATCAGTATCGTCAAAATATTTATCTGTCCCATTATCTTTCTTACCATCTCACTTGGCATCAGCGGGATGGGCAACCTGAAAAAAGTAGGAAGAGTTGGTGGTAAAGCATTGCTCTATTTTGAAATAGTTACAACCATTGCGTTACTGATCGGTATCCTGGTGGCATGGCTCATACAACCTGGTGCAGGGGTAAATACACATGCTGTAAGTGGTGGTGATATTTCAAAGTATACCAAGGGTGCAGAAGAATTCAGCTGGTTAAAATTCCTGAAAGAGAATCTGACGATACAGGTCTTATTGCTCTCGGTGTTGTTCGGCATTTTCCTGAGCAAATACAATGGACGGGAAAAGATCATGCAGCCCCTGTCCATCGCCTCAAAACATATCTTCAGGGCATTGCATATCGTTATGCTTTTTGCTCCTGTCGGTGCATTTGGGGGTATGGCTTATACGATCGGTAAATACGGCATACACACATTGATGCCATTAGGCAAACTCATGCTGACCGTATATATCACCATGGCGGTATTTATTTTTGTCGTGCTTGGTTTGATCCTGCGTTATTATAAAATAAGTATCTGGAAATTCTTAAAATATATCAAAGAGGAATTACTCATCGTACTTGGCACTTCTTCTTCCGAAGCAGCATTGCCTTCACTGATGGAAAAGCTGGAAAAAATGGGTTGCTCCAAACCCGTAGTGGGGCTGGTAGTACCGGCGGGTTATTCCTTCAACCTGGATGGCACCACTATTTATCTATCTATGGCCGTGCTCTTCCTGGCACAGGTATTTAATATACAGCTGAGCTGGGGCCAGGTATTTACTATTATCGGCATCCTGATGGTCACATCCAAGGGAGCAGCGGGTGTAACGGGCAGTGGTTTTGTCGTGCTGGCATCTACACTCACGGCCGTTAAAGTGATCCCTATCGAAGGTTTAGCATTATTGCTGGGTGTCGATCGCTTTATGAGCGAGGCAAGGGCCATCACCAATTTTATCGGCAATGGTGTAGCGACCGTTTTTTTGGCCAATAATGAAAAAGAGTTTGACCGGGAAAAAATGAATAAAGCCTTTTCGCACGAGGTATATGAATATGGCCGGGGCGCCGAATGATCAGCGTGGTTTACCGCTCACAAAAGGATTTCCTTTTATATAGAACCGGTAAGGCAATAACGCATCCTCTCCTGCATAGTCCACACCGATCCTTGGTGAAGCAGCGATCTCCTTCTTCGTATAAGCAAACCCATCGTCGGCAATAAAAAGTTCCTGGCTTTTTAATGAATAGCCGCTGTGTCTTGTCGATATGCCCAATGCTCTTGACAGGTTTCCGGGACCCCGTGTCAATGTATGATCAAAATTCTTTTTTACCCGCTGAAGCATCGTCTCCATTCCTTTTACCGGCTCCACGGCCCTGATCAGTATGGCATGCGGAATATCTTCGCTGTTCGTAACGACATTGAATAAATGATGAATACCATAGCAGAGATAAACATAGGCGAACCCTCCTTTTGCATACATGATCTCGTTGCGGGCCGTTCTCCTGCTGCCAAATGCATGCGATGCTTTGTCGATAGCGCCATTATAAGCTTCCACTTCTACGATACGACCCGAGGTGGTAATACCATCCCATTTAGTCACCAGCAGTTTTCCCAATAATTCTTTGGCGATCTTTATCACGTCATCACGCTGGTAAAATTCCAATGATAATTTCTTCATCATACTACGGCTTCTTCAATTCAGGTAAAAACCCACTCTCCACTTGCCAAACCCCATTCCCTTTCCTATATTTACCAACCAAATTAAGGCTTTGCTCAAAGAAATCGTAATAGCTGTCCAATCCTGGGAAGAAGCCCGTCTTTTTATTAAGCAACACCGGCTGTTCCGCTGGATCGTAATTCCCGGTATCATCTATACATTACTCTTTATAGTAGGGATGTTTGTCTTCTGGCAATCGGCGAATGGGGTGGTGACCTGGGTCAGTAGCCAGCTGAGCATCGAGACCTGGTTACAGAAAGAAGGCAACCAATGGCTGAGTTTTATTTTCGTGATGTCGGGTGTGATGCTGCGTTTAGCCCTCGTACTTTTTTATTTCTCTCTTTTTAAATACCTGATCCTGATCATCGGCTCTCCCGTGTTTGCCTACCTGAGTGAAAAGACAGAAGCGATCATCGAAGGCAAAGAGCATTCGTTCAACTGGCCGGAATTAAAAAAAGATTGTTTCCGCAGTATCAAGCTGGCGCTGCGCAATTGCGGCTGGCAATCTTTTTATTTGCTTGGGCTTATCATTCTCTCCATGATACCGGTGATCGGCTGGATCACACCCGTCATAGCCCTGCTGATGGAGTGTTACTATTTTGGCTTCTCGATGCTGGATTACAGCTTTGCCCGTATCAACTTCACCCCGCAGCAAAGTATCGGTTTTATCGGCCGGCATAAAGGGTTGGCCATTGGCAATGGTTTATTGTTTTACCTGATGCATGTATTGATCATCCTGGCTCCTGCTTATGCGATCATCGCGGCTACGCTCAGCGTTCATAAAGTAAAAAACAGTTAGCATGGGAACGGTCTATCTTATCCCTTCATTGCTTGCCGAAGAAGGATTGAATGCCATCCCTCCTTATATTACCGATGCTATTCAGCATTGCCAGGTTTTTTTTGCCGAAAACGAAAGGACGACCCGTCGTTATTTCAAACAACTCTGGAAAGCCTGCCTGCCGGGGCAGGAAATGGTCATCGACGACTATGAATGGTACACGATCGGCGATGACAGCCTGTCCAGTTTTAAACAACGATTAAAAGAGGATAAGACCATCGGCATCATCAGTGAAGCCGGTTGTCCCGGTGTAGCCGATCCCGGGCAGGCATTGATCGCTATCGCACAGGAAATGGGAGCCGTCATAAAACCACTGGTCGGACCGAATTCCATTTTACTTGCATTGATGGCCAGTGGTATGAACGGGCAACAGTTCCGGTTCACGGGCTATTTACCGATCGATAACCAGGCAAGGATCAAGGCGATCAAAGAACTGGAAAACGATTCTGCCCGAAAAAACTGTACGGAAATATTTATCGAGACACCTTACCGGAATAACCAATTGATCGAAGCCCTGCTGAAAACCTGTAATCCTTCTACCCGTCTTTGTATTGCTGTTGATATTACGAGCCCGGCTGAATGGATCAGGACCCAAACCATTGCAGGCTGGCTCAATAATAAGCCGGACATCCATAAACGCCCGGCCATCTTCTTATTAATTGCATCTTAGTTTTTGCTGATCGGTACCACGCCTGTCACAATATATTTTGTGTCGCCTCTCCAGGGCAATGAACCCCGGTATTGTGTATAGGCCAATTGTACACATTCGTCCTGCAGGTTTTTCAGTACAAGCGCAAGGCTATCGGTAGCCACGGAGAAATAGAATTTCTCCGGGTTGGTGACCTGCCGGCAGCTCAGCCACATTTCTCCTTCATCGGTCTTGAAGATATTTCCCTTATGTGTGATCTTGATCAATACACCGGTTCGTTCACCCGTACCATATTTATTAAAGAAGATCCAATAAATGCTAAAGCCAAGTATAAGTACCAGTGCTATTGCAAACGTTCTCGCAAAGCGCCTGAAACCGGTGACCCTTTTTTTCCCCGCTTTGTTGTCTAACGATTGTTCGGAAATTCCAGTTTCTTCGTTGCCCATGGCCGTGATTTTATAACAAAAAATTTACCCGATAAACCAATTATTATTATACATTTGTTCCCAATTTACAACTTGTTGTAAACATGACGAATATTCTGACACATACAAAGCAACTGGCCTTTCATGCGCCGATCACCAGCGGAGTTTATTCCGTCGGGTTTGATGTGTTCACGTTTTCCCGCCCACGACGTCGCCCTGTATTCTGACAGGACGAACCCTTCACCATGGTCCCTGTCAGTGAAGAAATCCCGGCAAACTCTTTTTTGGATTGGTGACCCTAGTTATATCAATTTAGCATAGTGGAAAATCAACATATTATTATCAGGGTAGCTACTGCGGGTGATAAGGTCTATTCAAAGACCATTACCGATGAGATGGAAGCCTCTGCAGCCGCCCGCGGCACCGGCATTGCAAAACGCAGTACCGATTATATCGAACAGAAGATAGATGAAGGCAAGGCCGTGATCGCCATTACCGACCAGAATGAATGGGTGGGTTTTTGTTATATCGAAACCTGGAGCCATGGTGAATACGTGGCGAATAGCGGGTTGATCGTAGCCCCCCAGTTCCGTAAAAGCGGCGTGGCGAAATCCATCAAACAAAAAATATTCAATCTCTCGAGAGAAAAATATCCCGAAGCCAAGATATTCGGGTTGACCACCGGGCTCGCCGTGATGAAGATCAACAGTGATCTTGGTTATGAACCGGTCACGTATTCGGAGCTTACCCAGGACGAAGCCTTCTGGGCGGGTTGTAAGAGCTGCGTGAACTACGAGATACTGATGAGCAAGGAACGCAAGAACTGCATGTGCACTGCCATGCTCTATGATCCCAAAGATCACTATGAGCCCGAAGAAACAAAGGAATATTTCAAGAAGAACAAGAATGGATTTGAACGATTGCTTCGTTTCAAACAATGGAAACTGCTCCGCCCCTTCATGAAAAAAGACAAAGACAAGAACGAAGGTGGTGGTAGCAAACCCCGTTCCCTGTTCCATCATTTATTTCATTTATAACCAGCGATACGAATGTCAAAAAAAGTTGTACTCGGTTTCAGCGGCGGATTGGATACGTCGTACTGTGTAAAATATCTCACGGAAGAAAAAGACTGCGAGGTTCACAGCATCATTGTGAATACAGGAGGTTTTAGCCAGGAAGAGCTGAAGCAGATAGAGAAACATGCTTACAATCTCGGCGTCAAATCACACAAGACCGTTGATGCGGTCGGGAGCTATTATAATAGTATTATCAAATTCCTCGTTTTTGGCAATGTGCTCAAGAATAATACCTACCCGCTTTCCGTATCCGCGGAAAGACTGAGCCAGGCGCTGCATATCGCCGAACATGCAAGAGAACTGAATGCCGATGCTGTGGCGCACGGGAGTACGGGTGCCGGCAACGACCAGGTGCGTTTTGATATGATCTTTCATATCATGATACCCGGGGTAGAGATCATTACGCCGATCCGCGACCTGAAACTGAGCCGGGAAGAGGAGATCAGCTATTTACAAAGCAAGGGCGTAGAGATGAATTTTGCCAAAGCAATGTATTCGATCAATAAAGGTTTGTGGGGAACCAGTGTCGGTGGAAAGGAAACACTTTCGTCCAAAGGCATGTTGCCCGAAGAAGCCTGGCCAACACAGGTAACGAAAACAGACAGCGAGGAAGTGAAATTACATTTCGAGCAGGGAGAATTAAAGAAGGTAAACGATAAGAAATTCGATCATCCCACGGAAGCAATACAATATTTACAAACGATCGCCGGGCCTTATGGCATCGGTCGTGATATACATGTGGGTGATACCATCATCGGTATCAAAGGCCGTGTTGGGTTTGAAGCAGCCGCACCGATGGTGATCATCAAAGCGCATCATGCACTGGAAAAGCATGTGCTGAGCAAATGGCAACTGCAATGGAAGGACCAGCTCGCCCAGTTTTACGGGAACTGGTTACACGAAGGGCAGATACTCGATCCTGTAATGAGGGATATTGAAACCTACCTGGAAAGCAGCCAACGGAACGTGACAGGTGATGTATTCGTACAGTTGTACCCTTACCGTTTCCAGGTGATCGGTATCGAATCGAAATACGACCTGATGAACAGCAAGTTTGGTAAATACGGTGAAATGAATACCGGTTTTACCGGTGATGATGTAAGAGGCTTCAGCAAGATATTCGGCAACCAGGTCTCGATCTATCATTTGGTAAAAACTGACGCGGATGAAAAACATTAAAGCAGGCATTATTGGAGGAGCAGGCTACACCGGAGGTGAATTAATACGACTGCTGTTAAATCACCCCGGTGCAGATCCCTCTTTTATTCATAGCCGCAGCAATGCGGGCAATTTTGTTCATACGGTTCATGCCGACCTTTTAGGTGAAACCGAATTAAAATTCACGGACCAGTTAACAGACGATATCGATGCCCTTTTTCTTTGCCTGGGCCATGGAGAATCAAAGAAATTTCTTTCGGAAAACAAGATCGCCGGGAATATAAAGATCATCGACCTGGCCAATGATTTCAGGCTTGCTGCCAATTCAAAACATGGTGAGCGACAGTTTGTATATGGATTACCGGAACTGAACAAGGAGCAGATCAAAACAGCCAGTAATATTGCCAACCCGGGCTGCTTTGCTACTGCCATACAGCTAGGATTATTACCGTTGGCCAAAGCAGGTTTACTCAACGATATCTATACAACGGCTATCACGGGCTCGACAGGCGCCGGTCAATCCTTATCTCCTACCTCGCATTTCAGCTGGAGGGCTAATAATATACAGGCATATAAAACACTGACACATCAACATCTTGGCGAGATCGGTGAGTCGTTGTTGCAATTACAGCCGGCACCTCCTGCCGAAGTAAATTTTGTTCCCTGGCGGGGAGATTTCACCCGGGGCATTTTTGCCAGCTCGACCATTAGCTGTGACCTCAGTCTTATTGAACTGAATAAATTATTCACTGATTTTTATACTGGCCATCCCTTTACCCATGTAAGCAAGGAACCTATTTTCCTTAAACAGGTTGTCAATACAAATAAAGCGGTGATACAGCTGGAGAAAGCCGGGGCAAAACTGGTGGTTCATTCGGCCATCGACAATTTATTAAAAGGGGCTTCGGGCCAGGCAGTGCAGAATATGAATCTTTTATTTGGCCTCGAAGAAACGACGGGGCTGAAATTAAAGCCGGTCGCTTTCTGACATGAAAAAAGATCCGCTATATAAATTATTAAAGAAAAGCGAATCTATCGGGCTGCTTTGTAATCATTCGGCATGGCATGCCACTACAGGACAATACTCCTTTCAATCCCTGGCCGCTACCGGTAAACTAAAAAAGGTATTTATCCCGGAGCATGGGCTTTTTGGTGAATTGCAGGACCAGGTCAAACTCGACGATACATCCATCTATTCTTCGCTGGCCCCGGGTTTTGATTGGATCTCCTTATATAATTCATTGGATGGCTCCATGACCGCTACCGACGAAACATTAAAAGGAATTGATACGCTGCTGATCGATCTGCAGGATGTAGGCAGTCGTTACTATACATTCACCAGTACAACATGGTTGCTGCTGAATAAGATCACCTCGTTGAAGCTGGATATCAAAGTGGTCGTCCTGGATAAACCTAACCCGGCAGGCAGGCAGGTGGAAGGCACCCGGATGACAAAAGACTATGCTTCTTTTATCGGCCTGGAGGGCATGCCACACCGGCACGGATTAACAATGGCCGAGCTTTGCCGCTATTTTAAAAACAAAATGAATGGTGACTGGGAGCTGTTTGTCTACCCGATCAACCCAAAAGATCATCGTTTTATTGCGCCATCTCCCAATATCCCTTCCGTGGCTGTTTGCAACCTGTACAGTGGTCAATGTCTATGGGAAGGAACAACGATCAGCGAAGGCCGTGGTACCACGCACCCTTTTGAAATGATCGGTGCCCCATCGATGGATTGGGTTTTCCAGGAGGATTGGAATAATCAAAGCCACCCGGCCTTCCAGAAGAACTGCCAGGTGCGTCCCACCCGCTTTGTTCCTGTCTTTCACAAATTTGCCAATGAGACCTGTAACGGTATCCAGTTGTTACCAGCTGAGAACAAACCCTATCATTCACTCGCCCATTCACTGAAGCTGGTACGATATGTGAAAGAGAGAAATGCTTCCTTTGAATGGAGAGCCGGTGTATACGAAGCTTTCAATGACAAAAAAGCGATCGAGTTACTGGTGGGTGATGCGTTATTGCTCGGTTGGTTCGAAGGCAAAATACCCTGGAAAGAAATAAAAGAAAAAATCAATGAGGAAGAAAGAGCCTGGATAAAAGAGGCTTCACCGTTCCTGATCTATAAACCATCTTTGCAAAAATTGAAATTGAATTAAATGAATTTATTTGACGTTTACCCTATCAATGATGTTACGATCGTAAAAGCCAAGGGCTCCTATGTCTGGGATGATAAAGGCGAGCAATACCTGGATCTTTATGGCGGTCATGCCGTGATCAGCATTGGCCATACTCATCCGCATTGGGTGAAAAGGATCGAAGAGCAACTGGAGAAGATCGCTTTTTACTCCAACTCTATCAGGATCCCATTGCAAGTCGAGCTGGCTGCAAAACTGGGCAAGGTTTCCGGGAAAGAGGATTACCAGTTATTCCTCTGCAACAGCGGAGCCGAAGCCAATGAAAATGCATTGAAACTGGCGAGTTTTCATAACGGGAGGAAAAAAATCGTAGCATTCAGTAAATCATTTCACGGGAGGACATCGCTGGCCGTTGCTGCTACGGACAACAAGAATTATTCAGCAGCAGTCAATGAAACGGATAACGTGATCTTTGTTCCTTTCAATGACGAAGATGCGCTGGAAGCCTGTTTTGAAAAGAATGGAAAGGAAATTTCCTCTGTCATCATCGAAGGCATACAGGGAGTGGGAGGCATCAATGTGGCAGACGATTCTTTTCTCCGGAAGATCCGTTCACTCTGTGACGAATATGGCGCTGTTTATATCGCCGACAGTGTACAGTGCGGTTATGGTCGTTCGGGAAAATTCTTCAGTCATGATTTCGCCGGTGTAAATGCCGATATCTATACGATGGCCAAGGGAATGGGAAATGGTTTCCCGGTGGCGGGTATTATCGTGGCACCGCATATCAAGCCTAAACATTTTCAACTGGGCACTACCTTCGGTGGCAACCACCTGGCCTGCGCCGCTGCATTGGCAGTACTGGAAACAATAGAAGAAGAGAAGCTGATGGGCAATGCGGTGATGGTAGGCAAATACCTGAAAGATGAGCTATCTTCTATTCCGGGCCTGAAAAATGTACGGGGACGCGGGTTAATGATCGGCTTTGATGTACCGGAAGAGTACAAGGATCTGAAGAAAAATCTTTTGTGGAACCAGAAGATATTTACCGGCGAAGCAAAGCCCAATGTGATCCGTTTGCTGCCTTCACTTGCATTGAAGAAAAGAGATGCAGAGCAATTTATTGATTCGATAAAAGAAGAAGTGGCCGTATTAAGTGAATAATGTGGGAATATGGAGATGTGGAAATGTGAAAATGAATTATCCCGTAGGGATAAAATGTCGGTAGATTGATATTTTTTTTAGTGATCCAGAACCCCGTAGGGGTTCAACCAGCTGAATAGAATTACCGAATGCCGAAGTGTGCGACGCAACAGGCGATGATAGTAGCACAGTCGATGACACCAAAAAAATAAAAAAATATTGAAAAAGTTCATTTCTGTTCATGATGTAAACAATATTGATGCGATTGTCCAAAAGGCATTGGCGTATAAAGCCAACCCTTATGCAGACAAAACATTAGGTGCCAATAAACGCATCGGTTGCCTGTTTCTTAACCCCAGTATGCGTACCCGGCTGAGCACACAGATCGCGGCACAGAACCTGGGCATGGAAGCCATTGTTTTCAATGTGGGCAGCGAAGGCTGGGCGCTGGAATTTGAGGAAGAAGCGATCATGAGCGGCACATCTGTCGAACATGTAAAGGATGCGGCACCTGTATTCGGGAAATATTTTGATATCCTGGCGATCCGTACATTTCCCTCCTTAAAGAACAGGGAAGACGATTACAGTGAATTATACATCAAACAATTCATCAAATACGCGGGCATCCCTGTAGTAAGCCTGGAAAGCTCAACACTTCACCCGTTGCAGAGTTTAACAGATATTGTTACCATCACCGAAGCGCTAAGCCAGGCTGCAATTGCCAATAAAAAACCTAAAATTGTTCTAAGCTGGGCTCCCCATGTAAAGCCGTTACCACAATGCGTGGCCAATAGTTTTTCCCAATGGGTGAATGCATGGGGTAAGGCCGATTTTGTGATCACCCACCCCGAGGACTATGAACTAAGTGAGGCTTTTACAAAAGGGGCCACCATTACCCATAACCAGGATGAGGCACTTCAACATGCAGATTTTGTTTACGTAAAGAACTGGAGTACTTTCAACGATTATGGTAAGATCTATGAAAGCGACCCCGGCTGGATGCTGACGAATAAAAAACTGGCGCAGACCAATAATGCCCGCGTGATGCATTGCTTACCCGTCCGTCGTAATGTAGAATTGAGTGATGAAATACTTGATGGACCTGCATCGATCGTAACGCAACAGGCCGGTAACCGTGTCTGGGCAGCTCAGGCTGTACTTTCGGAGATACTAAGGACGAATGGCTAAACTATATATAATAAAGGTCGGCGGTAATATCATCGATGACGAGCAAAAACTCTCTTCATTCCTGTCTGCCTTTGCTTCCCTGGAAGAAAACAAGATCCTCGTGCATGGTGGCGGGAAACTGGCTACCCGTCTTGCTGAACAATTGCATATTCCACAGCAGGTGGTAGAAGGCCGCAGGATCACGGATGCAGAAACACTGAAGATCGTTACGATGGTCTATGCCGGTTATATCAACAAGAATATTGTTGCGAAACTCCAGTCAAACAATTGCAATGCGATAGGGCTTTCAGGCGCTGATGGGGATGCGATCCTCGCTCATAAAAGAACCCACCCGGTAATGGACTATGGTTTTGTAGGAGATGTGGACGCCATCAATACAAAATTGATCAGCAGCCTGCTGCAACAAAACCTGGCCCCGGTGTTTGCACCGATCACACATGATCAGCAGGGACAGTTGCTGAATACGAATGCAGATACGATCGCACAGGAGCTGGCAAAAGGATTGAGCGCCGATTATGAAGTCACCCTCATTTATTCGTTTGAAAAAGAAGGTGTATTGCTCGATGTCAATGACGACCAATCGGTGATCCCGGTTATTGATCCTTCCTCTTACAAAAAATTAAGAGCTGAAGAAAAAATAAACAGCGGGATGATCCCCAAGCTGGATAATGCTTTTGCAGCATTGAGCAGTGGTGTGAGCAAAGTGATCATTGGCAAAGCGGAGAAAATAAAAGAATTAATAAAAGGAAATACCGGAACTGCTATCGTCAATGAATAAGGATATAACGATATTGAGTGATGAAGCGATTGGATTATTAAAAAAACTGATCGCGACTCCCTCGTTCAGTAAAGAAGAAGCGCCAACAGCTGCCATCATCAGTGATTTTTTTATTGAAAAAGGAGTTGCTGCAGCAAGAGCGGGCAACAATGTATATGCGTTGAATAAATTCTTCGATGAAAGTAAACCAACGATCCTTCTCAACTCGCATCACGATACGGTAAAACCCAATCCACAGTATACAAAGGATCCATTTGACCCGCTGGTTGAAGAGGGGAAATTATTTGGCCTGGGGAGTAACGATGCAGGTGGTTGCCTGGTTTCGCTGATCGCTGTCTTTCTTTATTACTATGAAAGGCCCGATCTGGCGTATAACCTTATTATCGCTGCAACAGCCGAAGAAGAGATATCGGGCACGGGTGGTATAGAAGCTGTGTTACCGCACCTACCGCCTATTGATTGTGCGATCGTGGGAGAACCGACACAGATGCAGATGGCCGTTGCCGAAAGAGGTTTAATGGTCCTGGATTGTACCAGCTATGGCAAAGCCGGTCATGCAGCCAGGAATGAAGGTGTAAATGCGATTACGATCGCCATAAAAGATATTGAATGGTTCAATAGTTACCAGTTTCCAAAGGTCTCTGAACTGCTGGGCCCCAATAAGATGTCGGTTACGGTGATCGGAACGGAGAATAAGGCCCATAACGTGGTGCCAGCCCAGTGCAAATTTGTTGTCGATACCAGGATCAATGAGCTGTATAGTTTTGAGGAAGTGCTTGAGCTTATCAGGAGCAATACACAATCCGAAGTAAAAGAAAGAAGTACCCGGCTTCGCTCTACATCGATAGCATTGGATCATCCATTGGTAAAAGCAGGAACAACATTGGGACGAACCTATTATGGCTCACCCACTACTTCAGATAAAGCGCTGATGCCATTTCCAGCATTGAAAATGGGACCGGGAGATTCGGCACGTAGTCACACTGCAGATGAGTATATTTATATTGAAGAAATAAAAGAAGGGATCGATCTCTATATCAAATTGCTAAACCACGTATTATGAAACTGTGGCAAAAAGACAAGGCCTCATTAAAGGAAGTAGAAATCTTCACGGTCGGAAAAGACCGGGAGATGGATATATACTTAGCTGCGTTTGATGTATTAGGTTCCCTGGCACATATTGAAATGCTGGAGTCAGTTGGATTACTGACAAAGGATGAGCTGACGCAACTGCAGCAGGAGCTTAAGCGCATATACAAACAAATACAAAAGGGTGAGTTCAAATTACAGAATGATGTGGAAGATATTCACTCGCAGGTGGAATTGTTGCTGACACAAAAACTGGGTGATACCGGGAAAAAGATCCATTCTGCCCGTAGCCGCAATGACCAGGTGCTGGTTGATATAAAACTGTTCTTACGTAATGAACTGGAAGAGTTGGTGTATTCCACCCATTCCTTCTTCGATCTGCTCCAGGCGCAAAGTGAAAAATATAAGGATCACTTGCTTCCCGGTTATACGCACCTGCAACTGGCCATGCCTTCTTCTTTCGGATTATGGTTCGGGGCTTATGCGGAAAGCCTGGCAGACGATACGATCACATTGAAAGCCGCCTATGATGTGGTGAACAAGAACCCACTCGGTTCTGCTGCTGGTTATGGTTCTTCCTTCCCGATCAACCGCAGTTTGACAACAAGGCTATTGGGATTTGACGATCTTAACTATAATGTGGTCTATGCACAAATGGGAAGAGGAAAGGCGGAAAGGATCGTTGCACAAGGATTAGCCAATATAGCGGATACCCTTGCCAAACTCAGCATGGATGCCTGTTTGTACCTTAACCAGAATTTCGGTTTTATTTCTTTCCCTGCTGAATTGACCACCGGCAGCAGCATCATGCCCCATAAAAAGAACCCGGATGTATTCGAACTGATCCGTTCGCATTGCAACCGGATCAAGGCATTACCCAACGAGATCATGCTGATGACCACCAATCTCCCTTCGGGTTATCACCGTGACCTGCAATTACTAAAAGAACATTTATTCCCTGCTTTTAAAACGCTGAAAGATTGTATGGGAATGGCGGGACTGATGTTATCCAATATTGAGATCAAAAAAGATATCCTCAGCGACGAACAATACAAATATCTTTTCAGCGTGGAAGAGGTCAACAAACTGGTGAACAGTGGCATGCCTTTCAGGGATGCCTATAAAAAAGTGGGAATGGATATCGAAGCGGGAAAATTCACTTACGATCGCAACCTTTCACATACCCACGAAGGAAGTATCGGCAATCTTTGTACAGCTGAAATAAAACAACAGATGGATCGGGTTGTTGACTCCTTTCCCTTTGCAAAAGTTAACGCAGCTATTGAGGAACTGGTGCGTTAGCCGGTTTGATAAACATCCTTGAAATGCCGTTGCATGAACCGTTTGCGGGTATCTTCATCCAATACGGTCCAGCCAAATTGTTCATAGAGTCCATGAGCATCTCTTGTACCGAGCATCCATCGTCTTAAGCCCTGTAGTTCGGGATGGGATTGGATCGCTTCCATCAGCCATTTGGATAATCCTTTTCCCCGAAATTCCTCCAGTATGAACACATCTGCGAGATAAGCGAATGTAGCTTTATCGGTGACGAGTCTGGCAAAGCCTATCTGTTGATTGTTGTTGCAATAGACGCCAAAACAAAGTGAATTACTGAGCGAACGCTCAACTACTCCCCGGGGAATATTTGCAGCCCAATAGGATTGATTTGAAAGATAATCGTGAATAGCATCAATATTAAGCAAGCTAGCATTCGTACTGATGCAATACTCCTCTTTCCGCACTTCGTATATTTCAGACATATTATTTTGCATCGATCAGTCTGCGATGGTAGTTGATCTGCCCTAAATGATAGTCAAGATGTGCAATAAGATGGACAAGAAAATAGCCGGTTGTCATTTTCTCCGCAAATACCATAATGGGATACTCCTTTTCAAGGTCTTCCTCCTTTAATTTTCCCAATGACTCGTCTACCACTTTTTTTGTAGCAGTGATCATATCCATCAGTTCTGCCCGCGGAACATCTTTTAATGAAAACTCCAGGTCCCGGTTCCTTTGATATCCACTCCCACCGATCACCGCCCCGATAAAAGCATTCAGGTTGCCGATGAGATGGAGACAGAGATTGCCCGCAGAATTGGCAATATCACCGCTTGTTTTCCAGGTATTGCTCTCGTCTGAATAGGCAGCGATCTCTGCGCCCAGTTTATCCAGGTCTCTTTTAAAGAGTTTCTGTAGTGTTGGTATCAGCATCTTTACAATCCGTATTTATCCGCCAGGTAGATCAATGCCGCCATGTTCACGGCACCCAGCTCCAGTTCCCGCTTGTTGACAGCTTCGAATGTATCGTTTCTCGAATGATGGATATCAAAATAACGTTGCGAGTCCGGGTTGAGGCTTGCTGTCGCTGTTCCAAGCAACCTGTTTAATCCCCCGATGTCAGCGCCGCCCCCGCCTTTATTGAATTCGGTGCAGCCATAGGGCGCGATCAATTCTTTCCAGGACAGGAATTTCTGGAATTGTGCTTCAGTCCCGGTAAGACCCAGGGCCCTTGGTGTGAACCCACCGGCATCACTTTCAATAGCAAGTATTTGTTTTTCGTTTTTCGCTTTAGCTTCATCGGCATACTTTGTTCCACCTCTCAATCCATTCTCTTCATTGGCAAACAATACAAACCGTATTGTCCTTTTGGGTTTGTACCCGATCGCTTTGAAAGCCCGTAGTATTTCGATCGTCTGTACACAACCGGCTCCATCATCATGAGCACCTTCGCAATTATCCCAACTATCGAGATGGCCACCGACAGTAATGATCTCATCGGGAAATTCTGTGCCTTTTATTTCACCGATGATATTATGCCCGATGGTGTCGGGGAGAAAGCTCCCATTCGTTTTAATGAATACCCGCATCGGTGAAGTGAGTGCACGCTTCTGTGTTTCTATGGCATCATTCAGCCAATCTGCATCACGCAATCCAATTGCGACAGCAGGTATTTTCGCATAGTTGGAATCATAACGTGTAGCTCCAGTATGCGGATTATTGTCAGTTGAATGAGATAGGCTCCTCACAATAACAGCGATCGCACCATATTTTGCGGCACGGCTGGGTCCCTGGCCGCGATACTGGCCGGCATCACGATAAGCCAGGAAAGTATTTACGTACGTATCATTGAATTTATAGTTATAAAAAACAATCTTTCCCTTGAGATTATCCTTCACTCTTTCCAGTTCATCAAAAGAGCTCACCATCACCACTTCTGCTTCTTTCCCGTTTTTCCCCGTGCCCATTGAATTGCCAAGCGCCACTACATCCAGTACTTTCGATTGCTTGTTTCCAAGGCCATATTTTGCTTTTGCCTGGTCAGTTCCACCTCTTACCCAATGCGGCACCATGCATTCCTGCATCCAGGCTTTATCGGCACCGCTTTCCTGCATTGTTTTCAGGCCCCATGCTTCGGCCTTTACCATTCCGGTTGAGCCGGCCAAACGACCTCCTATCTGCTTGGTAAGATGCCGCAGGTTATCGTAAGCTTTCCCGTTTACCAGTATCTCATCGGATATACGCTTAATAAACGTGGAATCTTCTTTTTGTGAAAAAGCAGTGCTGCAAAACAGGAAAAGGGCAAGGAATGCCAGCAATTTTCTCATATACCTCAATTTTGATAAAGATAACCGAAATGGAAAAAAACTGCACAAAGAATTAAGATAAACGGCAAACCTTCCTGCCCCAAAACTGTTACCTTCGGTAGCCATATTTATATTATTATGCGGATCGGAATTGTTTGCTATCCCACATTCGGCGGTAGCGGTGTTTTAGCAACAGAATTGGGCAAAGCTCTTGCCCAAAAAGGTCACCAGGTGCATTTTATTACCTACCAGCAGCCGGTAAGGCTCAATGGTTTTATCCCGAATATATTTTACCACGAGGTGCAGGTGCCTACTTATCCTCTTTTTGATTACCCGCCTTATGAAACAGCCCTTGCCAGTACCATGGTGGATGTGATCAGGAATAATAACCTCGACCTCTTGCATGTGCATTATGCCATCCCGCACGCTTCTGCGGCTTATATGGCGAAGAAGATCCTGGAAAAAGAAGGCAAGAAAATACCGGTTATCACCACCCTGCACGGAACAGATATCACCCTGGTAGGCCGCGACAAAACTTATGCACCGGTCGTTACCTTTTCGATCAATGAAAGTGATGCGGTCACCGCGGTATCGCAAAACCTGCGGGATGAAACATTCAAGCATTTTGAGATCACAAAGGACATCGAGGTCATTGTCAATTTCGTGGATGTAAGCCGTTTTCAACGCAAACCGATCGATGCCTTCAAAAAAGTGATAGCTCCCAATGGAGAAAGGGTTTTGTTACATGCTTCGAATTTCCGGAAAATAAAAAGGGTGCAGGATGTGGTCAAGATATTTGCCGAAGTGAACAAACATATTCCTTCGAAGCTCCTGTTCGTGGGAGACGGACCCGAACGTTCTACTGCGGAAGATCTGGGAAGAGATCTTGGCGTTTCCGAAGAGATCCGTTTCGTGGGAAAACAGGAACAAATGGAAGATATTCTTGCCATCGCTGACCTGTTCCTCCTGACATCCGAGTATGAGAGTTTTGGTTTGGCTGCACTCGAAGCAATGGCAGCAGGCGTGCCCGTTATTTCTACCAATGCCGGCGGTCTCGCAGAAATAAATATTGACGGGGTCACCGGATTTATGAGTAATGTAGGTGATATTGCCACGATGAGCCAGCAGGCTTTCTCGATCCTGAAAGATGATGCCACTTTGCGGAAATTCAAGGAGAGCGCCGCAAAACATGCAAGACAGTTTGATATCAATCATATCATTCCTGTCTACGAGAAATTGTATGAGCGGTTCCTGTAAAAAAAGATCCCCCATAAAGGAGGACCTGTATCAATAGTATTGAAGCCCTGTTAACGGCGCAGCCAGGGTTGCGGGTTTACATTCTTCATTTCGATCATCAGGATAAAATCGATCTGGCCACCGGTCCCATCATCATCTCTTCCCGCTTTACCTATCTGTTGTCCTGTTTTTACCGCAGCACCTTTGCTTACACTCACAGAAGTCAGGTTACTATAGGTTGTAAAGTATTTACCATGCCGGATGGTGACAGCCATACCGTCACCGAGATTATACACGCTGCTGACCTCCCCGTCGAATACAGCTTTCACCGCAACTCCCGCTGAAGGAGTAGAGATGGTGATCCCGGGGTTATCAAATGTAAGCAGGGTATTATCGATCTTATTGGGTCCGAAATGCAGGGTCACTACGCCATTATCAACCGGCCAGGGTAATTTGGCTTTATTCAGTTCGAACTTATTGTTCAAGGCAATGTCCGTAGCATTAAAGTTCAGGTAACTATCGGGTTTCTTTGTGGGCTCATTCCGCTTGGGCGCTGATGTGGTAACATTTTCAGCGGGATTGCTGCCTGTTTTGCCGGTAACGGGGTTCTCCGGCTTGTTCTTTTTAGCCAGATCATCTGCTTTCTTTTTTGCATCAGCATCTGCTTTTGCCTTTGCTTCCGCTTCTTTTTTTGCTATTTCTATTTCTCTCCTGACGATCGCAGTAATCGCATTTTGCAGGTCGCGGTCCTTTTTCTTTTTTGCCGCGATCTGTTTAGAAAGATCTTTCTCTTTCGATTTCAACTGGTTCACTACTGCATCCTTTTCCTTTTTCTGTACCGCCAGCTCCTGCACTTGCTTGGTCTGGTTGGTCAGGGCCACATTTTTCTGTTCCTTTCTTCCCAGCTGCTGTTCTTTCCGCTTGGCGATCAGGTCCTGTGTTTCGAGAATGGTTCCGACCTGTTTTTCCCGGTAGGTCCGGTAACTCTTCAGGTAGGCGATCCGGCGGATCGCATCGTTAAAACTACTGGAAGAGAAAATAAAGTTGAGGTAATCGTAATTGCTCCTGTTCTTATAGGCATATACCACTGTTTTGGCATACTGTGCTTTCAGGGTATCCAGTTGTTTTTGCAGGCGGTATATTTCCAGGTTGCTCAGGTAGATATCGTCGTCGATACTGCGGAGCTCTTTGTTGATGCTGCTGATATATTGTTCCTGGAGATTGATCTTCCTGTTGAGGACGTTGAGCTGACCCAATGTCTGCTTGGTCTGACCCTTTACTTTGTTGTAAAGCCCCTGTATCTCGTTGAGTTCTTTTTGGATCTCTTTCCGTTCCCTTTCCAATTCGGTCTTATCGGTAACAGGTTGTGCGGCAAGCAGGCCGGAGAGCCCGGAAAACAATAAACCAATGAAGATCTTTTTTCTCATAGTTAATGGGGTGTGAAGTTAAAAAACAGGGTGCGGGATCGTGTCCTGATAACGGCAATATGCAAAATAAATTTTATTAAACTAATTCTCCTCATAATTTTTAGGCACGGAGAAGGGGAAACTTAACTTTTCATTAAAATCCACCTGTTTAAAATCCATTTTTATATCCAGTTTCTTTTTCTCCGCAACATGAATGGTCCGCTTGGTGGCGAAGTTGACCTTGAATCCGCCGGGTCCTTTTTCATCTTCGTAGTCTGAATAAGTAAGATAGCAGGTGCGGCTCCTTGCTATATCGATATCATCCAGTTTACTTGTCTGCACCAGTTTATCCGTTTCTCCCACTGTAAAAAGATTTTTGAAAAACTGGCCATTGCTTTGTAGCGATATTGTATTGGCATTCCTGCTATAGGAGATAATATTGGAATCGAGAAATACCGGGTTGCCAATGAGCAGGTCCTGGAGCGTGGCCAGGTCAAGCGGGAGTGCTGTTACTTCCTGCAGGTAGGAAACGCTTCTTGGCATATACACTTTGTTCTGCTTGTCGAGCAATTTTACAGAATCGGGTGTGATCAGTACCCGCAATCCTTCGATACCGAGAATGGCGGTAATGGAGATCCAGATCACACTATCCTTGTACATTCTTACATGTGCGTTCACATTATATTTCTTTCCATCGGCGTCTTCATAATCGAGATCGATCTTGGCAGAAAAAGTGGTGAATTCGATCCGCTTGTCCTGTATACTGCGAAGCGTTTCTTTCATAAATGCGATAGAATCCTCTTTGGCATGATCGGGGGGTATATTGACCGTTACAGCCACTGTATCTTTTTTCGCCACGGCGGTCTGTATATTCCGGGTGGACCTGCAGGAGCAGAAAAAGCAAAGGATGAGAATACATGCTGAAAGGCCTGTCTTCATAATGATTGTTTAGTGTTTCCCCGTATGCCCGAATCCACCTTCATTTCTTTCCGTGACCTCCAATACTGTCACTTCTTTCCAATCGGCTTTCTCCACCTGCTGTATCACGAGTTGGGCAATACGGTCGCCAGGTTGTATGACCTGTTCTTCCCCTGAAAGGTTGATCAGGATAATCTTAATTTCTCCCCGGTAATCGGCATCGATGGTACCAGGCGTATTCAGGCAGGTGATCCCTTGCTTGATGGCCAACCCGCTTCTCGGTCTTACCTGCGCTTCATACCCGGCCGGCAATTCAATAAAGAGCCCGGTAGGTATCAATTTTCTCTCTAATGATCGCAGACTCACCGGCCCTTCCAGGTTTGCCCTGATATCCATCCCGGATGAGCCTGAAGTGGCGTATTCCGGCAAGGGGTTGGATGATTGATTGATGATCTTTATTTCGATTCCTGGCATTTGACAAAGATAATTAATACGATCAGGGATTCTTCTCCAGTAAAACAGTAGCATAAGCCATCAGTCCTTCACCACGACCCACAAAACCAAGCTGCTCTGTTGTGGTCGCTTTCACCGCCACATCTTTTGGTGTGATGCCCAGTATCCCCGCGATGGTTTCCTGCATTTGCTGTACATATGGTTTTATTTTTGGCGCTTCAAGGCAAACCGTCGAATCGATATTCACGACATGGTATCCTTCTTCTTTTATCAGCGCTGCTGTTCGTTCCAGCAAGCGTTTGCTGTCAATATTTTTATAGGCAGGATCCGTATCAGGAAAATGTTGGCCAATATCGCCGAGGCTCAGTGCCCCGAGCAGGGCATCGCAGATCGCATGTAATAATACATCTGCATCACTGTGACCAAGGGCTCCTTTATGAAAGGGCACCTGCACACCTCCCAGCCAGAACTCCCGTCCTTCAACCAGTTTATGAAAATCTACTCCTGAACCAATACGGTATGCCATATGATCCTTTTTATTTTACAAATATCTGTGTAAAGAATCAGAATACGCTTAAATCGGATATCTCACATCATGGCGAGGCGCCAACCGCCAGATTGCTTCGCTCTGCTCGCAAAGACGCGGTTGGCGCTGAAGCAAAAAAAACCGTCCCGCAAAAGCGGGACGGTCCTGTATAAGTTATGAGTTTATCTTATTTTTTGTTACCACCATCGAGGTCAAACGCGATAGAGAAACGCAGTGTGTTTGACAGCGGGTTGCGGTTAACACCACTTCCTGAAGGAAGGAGGTAAGCGAAATTGAAACCGAAGATGTTATAACGCAGACCTAAGCCCAGTGTGAAATAACGACGGTTACCTTTTTCTTTGCTCTCGAAGAAATAACCAGCACGGAAAGCGAATTGGTTGTTGTACCAGTATTCACCACCCAAAGACACCTGGAATTCTTTCAGTTCTTCGCTGAAGCCATCAGGAGCATCACCGAATGAGCTGAACCAGCTTCCAACAACGCCTTTGCTTCTGTACTCAGCAAGACCAGCAACATCTCCTTCTGCAGGAGGAGTAGGAACCAACAGCTTGTTGATCTCAACACCAAAAGAGATAGAGTTTGTTGTATTGATTTTGTTTCTATAGTTGAAACCGAGACCTAAGTTAGCAGGGATGAAATCTTTTGCATCTGCATTATCGGTATAAGAGATCTTAGAACCGAGGTTAGACAGGACTGCGCCCCATGCGAAACCATCACCATCAGCTTTTGTTCCATCATGATAATATCCGATATCAGCTGCAACAGCGCTACCGGTTTTGTAAGTTGTGCTACCTACTGTAGTACCACCAGCCAGGTTAGAGTTGATATATTTCAACGCGATACCCAGACCGCTTTTTGAGCTCAGTTTACGTGAGTATCCAACATCGATACCGAATTCTCTTGGACGGAAGCTACCGAAGTCGTTTCCGAGGTTATCGGTAAATGTGATGTTACCAAGGCTGAAATAGCGGAGTGAACCACTGATAGCCTGGTTCTCATCAAATTTATAATATCCGGACAGGTTTGCCAGGAATACATCATTTACGAGATCTTTTAACCATGGAGTGTAAGTAGCAGTGATACCTCCTTTAGAAGTGTTGAAAGCTACTTTACCAATATTCCACAATCCAGAAACAGCATCAGGAGAAGTGGCAACACCCATTTCGCCCATACCACCTGAACGTGCATCGGGTGAAATACGCAGGAAAGGAACAGCAGTTGTAACAACGTTGATTGGATCAACCTGGGCTTTTACAGTGGATGATAAACCACAAAAGAGCAGGAGTCCGGCAGTTAGTTTTAAAGCAGTTGGTCTCATTAGTAAGTTTTTAATAATGGTGTAAATATAGAGCTTTTGATTAAATACAAAACTAAAATATAGAATTTTATCGGAAAGAAAAAAATTGACGATTTCCAGGGCTTTCTGAGGTAAGCTGACCATATTCGACCCCCCGATTCTACTGTGTTTGTCAACTTAGAATCCTTCAACGTTTCCCCTTAGTTTTTATTGTATTGGCATCAAAAAATATGAGTGCAAACATAAGGATATATTCTATCTACCCGCATTTTTTATCAGGCCGGCTCTTTCCAGTAATTCCGGGTCTTTCGAACCCGTCCTGAGGGCTGTATTTATATATATAAGAGCCTTTTCCCTTTCATTTTTTTGATACAGGGCCCATGCCAGGGCCTGGTTCACATCTATATTAAGTGGCCGCGCCTTATATTCCTTCATGGCTTCTTCCACGGCCAAGCCAAACTGACCGGTTTTTGTGTAAATTCTACACATTTCGAGGGCGGTTGAATGACCTGAGCGCTGATCTTCTTCCAGCATGCCCAGCGTTTTGGAATAAGCCGCGGCAGCCTTTTTTTTGTCGCCCTGCAGCTCGTATACAGCCGCCATTTCTTCAGTGAAGGAAAATTCCGGCATGATCGAAGCGGCCTGCTCCAGTAATTCAATCGCACGGGAATAATTTTTTCTCATTTTCTCTACCCTTGCCATCCCCTCCAATGCAAAAGCATAACTGGGTCTTGTTATTAATATATCCTCGTACTGCCGGCCGGCTTCATTCCAGTTCGCGGTCTTTTCATAAAGATGTCCCAGTGTTTTCTTGCTCCAGCACCAGGGCTCCGAACCGGGTATGCCTGCCTGAACCGCCATCTTCATTGCCTCGATTGCTCCGGGATAATCACCATAGATCTCGCGGAGATAAGAAGCTCTTGAATAGGATTCCAGCGATGGTTTGAGTGCCTGCATCTTATCGGATAGCTGAACCGCCTCTTCATAATTTCCCAATTCTACGTTCGCGTCCACCAGCACTCCATATACATATGCATTATCGGGGTTGATCGTCCTCGCCTTCTCCGCCACTTGTTTTGCTTCGGCAAACTGGTGCTGCGACATTTTTACCGAGGCTTTATATACCAGGGCTTCAAAATTTTTTGCATCCAGCGATAATACCCCATCCAGTATTTTAAGGATGGCCGGGTAATAATAAGGGTGCTCCCCGGTGATCCTTGCCTCACTTATATATATTACCGCCAACTGGAGTCTTGACTTTACATCATTGTTATCGGTAGCGATCTTCTGGTTAAGCTCCGCCACTTTTTCTTTGGTCTTGATCCATTCCGTCGCTTTGGCCAGTTCTCCTTTTCTTTCAAAAAGTGCCGGGATGGCGAGATCATCAGAAGTGGTACCACTATTATAATCGGCGGCCCTGGAACCACAACTGCTATCCACGAGGATAATTGCCGCTCCTGCACATACGAGTAACAGGTTATAAAAATGCTTTTTCATTTTATCAATCTTATTTTTAAAAAATCTGTTTGTTTAAAAAATGATCACTGTGTTTTCAACACCTGCACGGCTTTATACATTTTCCCGTTTACGATCAGCCGGGCGAAATAAATACCGGTGGCCAGTCTTGCTTCATTCACGGTCACATAATGCATTCCTGCAGGACGTGTACCCTGGCTGATCTCTTTTACCACCTGGCCGGAAACATTGCTGAACTGTATCCGCACATCACCCGGCGCTGCGATTTTATAATGAAAGGTCACCGATGTGGTGAATGGATTCGGGTAGGCCAGCAGGGAGCCTTCCGGTAATGTCAATGCCAATGTTGGATTCTCCGGTGCAGCATAATTCGCACCCGTAAATCCTCTCCATGGATTCTGTACAAAAGGAAAACTTGTTTTGAATGCAGTATCATTCTTTGTTACGCCTGCATTGAAGGAAAGCACATTCACCAGGTTGGGTGTAACAGGACTGCCGCCTGCGAAATCATCATACCACAATCCTATCGCGGCCAATGCAACGCCTGATACTGCCTGTAACTCGATCGTGGTCACATCATCTTCCAGTCTCCGGCCATTGGGAAATCCATCCATGTTCGGGATAAATTGCAGGTTAGCATTACCGTTATATGCCGGGTCGGTCAATCCCAGTACAGCCGCCTGTACCAATCCAAGTGAACTGAATTTGGGATCTGTTCTTGGTGTAGCCGGTACTGCCATATTCAATCGCAGTGCATCGCTCAATGATGGCAGGAAATTATTGACAAAGGGTTTGCCGGCAGCCAATGGATTACCTCCCTTACCTGTTGCCAGCTGGTAAGGACGAAGATTGGGAACACCTGTGTAAAAAATAGGAAGGATATCAACGGCCCGCGGGCTTGTATTATTCGGTAACAGGATCGTCCCGAAGATCGCATCATCCAATGCAGTACCGGCTACAGCAGCTGAGCCTTTCAACGGGTATAAACCGGGTTTGCCATTCCTGAAATCAAATGATCCCAGTGAATTTGTCTGGATACGTAATGGTGCAAGGCCAGGAACTGCCCCACCAAATGCGGAGTTATCCATATATAATGCCAGCTCGGGATTGCGGAAGAAGGGAACAAAAGCGCCATCACCGGCGTAAGGGTTAGTACCATTCCATGTGTCTTTGCTACCCAGAGGAATAACGACTTCATTGGTCAGCGGCATGCCTAATCTTGATACCTGTATCCAGTTGCCTGAAACAGTAGCAGCTCCACCATTTGTACTCAATGTTGTCATCTGCGGGCGACTGGCCGATGCCCATACACCTATCACGTATTCACCATCGAGGATATTGGCAGCCTGTGCAACGGTCTTCGCATCTTTTTGAAGTGTTGAAACCGGTACTTCAAGCACGATGGAATGACAATTGAATTTTGCCAACCCATCTCTTGCACCTTGCGCAGCGGTCCGGAAACCACCTACATCAAATGCACCACCGAGATCAACAAAGAAGGGATCATCGATAGGACCGCAGAATATTTTTTCCCCGGTACTTGCTGTTGTGATGGCAGCCTGTACCAACGACTGGTATGAAGCTGCATTTAATCCTACGGCTGAGTTGATCGAACGTGGCCCGATATCCGCCGGTGGAACCATTCCTCCTGTTTTAATAACAGTGAACGTAACACCACCATCCATACTGCGTTCGCAGGTATAGGTTGTTTTGATATTTTGTTTGCCGAGGCGGATATTAAAAAACGTAGATGCATCTTCGTTCGTTTGCTGGAAAGTGAAACGGTAGATAATATCATCTCCAGCGGTGGATGTTTTATTATCGATATGGATCTCGTAGCGGATATTCGTTCCGAAGGAGTACCAGTTGGGACCGCCGGCAGGATGCTCAAAAGGAATATAGTTCGCTATCAAAATAATTTTTTCCGGATCGGTCGGGCTCTTGAAAGCATACAGATCGGTATTGTCCGCCAAGGGATCGTTCGAGATCAATGGCGCTTCGCGATGAGAAGAAGCGATCGCTGCCTGCAGCATGCAAAGCATGAGTACCGAAAGCAGCATTGTACTGTTTATAATTTTTTTCATATTTCAGTTGTTACAATTAAATAATGGAGTTTGTACAGGATCAGAATCTTGCTTTTAATGTATAATCATAACCTCTCCAGGGATTCTGTACATACGGGAAGGATGTCCTGAACGTGGTATCATTGGTAGTTGGACCCGATTTGAAACTGATCGTGCGCACCAGTTTATTGGTCACAGGGCTTCCTGTACCGGTGAAATCATCATACCAGAGACCGATGGCTGCCAATGCTACACCGCCTACTGCCTGTAATTCGATCGTGGTCACATCGTCTTCCAGGCGACGACCGTTAGGAAATCCATCCATATTGGGAATGAACTGCAGCATGGTCGATCCGTTATAAGCAGGATTGGTCAAACCTAATACAGCCGCCTGTATAATACCCAGCGAACTGAAATTCGGATCGTTGCGGGGTGTGGGAGGAACCGCCATATTCAGGCGAAGCATATCACCGAGTGTGGGCAGGAAATTATTGATAAAGGGTTTTCCTGCAGCGAGTACATTATTGTTCTTACCCGTGGCCAATTGATAAGGAGCAAGATTGGGTACACCGGTATAGAAGATCGGCAACAGGTCTACTGCGCGGGGACTTGTAGCATCGGGTAATAAAATAGTTCCGAAGATCGCATCATCCAATGCAGTACCGGCCAATGCAGGTGAACCTTTCAACACATACAATCCAGGTTTACCATTCCTGAAATCATAAGTACCCAATGAACGCTTTTGTATACGCAGATCATTCAATGATGGAACAGCACCGCCGAATTGGGAACTGTCCATATACAATGCCAGTTCAGGATTGGCAAAGAAAGGAGCGAATTGCAAATCGTTGCTGTTATAAGGGGTCAATGCATTCCATTTATCCTTGCTTCCCAATGGGATCACCGCTTCATTGGTCAGTGGCATGCCCAGTCTTGAGACCTGCACAAAATTTCCTGAATAAGTTGGAATACCACTTGCACTCAATGTTTTGATCTGGCGACGACTGGCAGAAGCCCATACACCGATCACGTAATCACCATCCAGAATATTCGCAGCCTGGGAAACATCCTTACCATCTTTCTGCAAAAGACTGATCGGGATCTTCAATGCGATACTGTGCACATTGTATCTCGCCAATCCATCTTTGGTTGGGTTGGTCGTATTCCCTTCGGGTCTGAAATTGCCGACATCAAATGCACCGGCAATGTCGACAAAGAAAGGATCATCGGCAGGACCGCAATAGATTTTCTCCGTGGTCGTCGCCGTAGCGATAGCGTTTTGTACAAGCGTATTGTAATTCGCAACTCCCAGTCCTACCGTTGCATTCTGAATGGAACGGGGACCGATATTCGCGGGTGGCACCGTACCGTTGGCGACGATCGTAGTGAAACTCGTTCCACCATTGGTGCTTTTCTCACAAACATATGTTGTTTTGATATTCTGTTGTCCCAACCGGATATTAAAAAAAGTAGTGGGATCCTGGTTCACTTGTGAAAAAGTGAAACGATACGTGATATCATCACCTGCTGTGCTTGTCCTGTTCTTGATATGGATCTCGTAACGGATATCAGTACCAAACGTGTAATAGTTCGGTCCTCCTTCCGGTAACTGGAAAGGAATATAATTGGCAATGATCGTAACGGTGGAAGGGTCATCCGGGCTACGGAATGCATAGAGATCGGTATTGTCGGCCAAAGGATCATTGGAGATCAATGGCGCTTCTCGATGACTGGAAGCCAGGACGGTTTGGGAAAAAAGAAGCAGTACCGGGAACAACAACAGGATCGTTGCCCGGCGAAAAGTAAATTTTCGCATAAAAACAATTTTAGTTTAGAAGTAAAGTGAGAGGGGCAACGTTGAAACATACGACAATTGACGAAGGATAGATTTTGGAAAACAAAAAAGACGCTGCATTAAAATTGATTGTCATCCTGAGCAAAGCGAAGGATAAATAAAAAGTGAAGAATATATTCTGATTCCGACGCAGGAGGAATCTAATTGAGATTCCTCCTGCGTCGGAATTATTTGTCTTGCAATTTCACCATCCATTCCTCACTTCGTTCGGAATGACAATCATTACAATTAACCCAGTATCATTGGTTGCTAAAAGTTAAACGTAATGCCCGCTTTGACAAAAGACGGAGTGCCGGGTGTATAATGTATCTCAGAAACAGGATCTGTTTCAAATTTTAATTTTGATTCGGTATCAAATTGCGCTTCCCGCCATTTGCTGTTCAGCATATTTTCTACAGAAAGATGGAATTCGAATTTTTTAAAGCGGTATGCCAAGACCATATCCAATAAAAAATATCCTTCCGCTTTCACCGAATTATTTTCATTCGCCGGTCTTTCACCGATCATGCGGTAACGAAGCGATCCGCTGAAACCCTTTGCTGTTCTCGCTGTGATGCCTCCGATGCTGGTAAACCATGGTGCCAATGGAACATAGTCTTCACCTTTGACTTTGCCGATCGCCCTGGCTCTTGTAAAATTCAAATCGATATCGCCGAATAACCATTTGTTGAACTGCTGACGGGCAGATACATCAATACCCATTCGCCGGGTCTCTCCACTTGGCTCCACAACCCCTGCATCACCCACGTAAACAAATTCCTGCTGTGAATACAAATGCCACAACGCTGTTTTTAGAACAAGATTTTTATTGGGCTTCACGATCATGCCGAGATCCGTTCCGATCACACGGGGTAAGATCTTTTTTGCATCATTGGCAAGTATCACTCTCGTATCGTTTGAATGAAAACCAATCCCGTTATTCAAATAAAATTTTACCTGTTGATTAGGCGCATAGCTGATATTCAATTTGGGACTAACAATCCCTCTTTTTTGTTTACTGAATGCTGTAGCACTGGCGAGTTTATCCTTGTATTGAAATTTTAAATTATCATAACGCACTGCTGCATTAAGGTTCCACTTATCGCTTAATTCCATATCCTGGTTCACATAGAGATAACCATTGAACTCTTTTACATCTCCCAACTGGATATACTCCTTGAAAATCCTTGCCGGGGCTTTGGCCAATGCTATATCATTCACATCATCCGCCCGGAAACCGGCACCAAACTCAGTCGTTGCTTTTTTACCAGCGATGAAATAAGATTTCGTTTCTGTGGTGGCAAATCCAAAAACATTCCGTCCTTCCCGCTGGTTGATCATATCCCCATCGACAGGATCTTCCAGGAAGAAGGTAAAATTGGAATAGAGATTGAATTTATAGCGTGTAAAATAAAGTTGGTCAGTTGCTTTCCAGCCGTTCTTCCGTTGGTGATTATATTTTACAGTGATATTGGTGCGGCTGGTATTTCCACCTTCTGTATTATCGATCGCCCCAAAACGCCCGATGATGCCGGCTTTTACGGCACGGTCAGGAACCTGCCCAGATGCATTCCACTTGCTGTCGAAAGTGGAAGCCAATATCGTCAGTTGCGACTGGTTACCAAACCAGGTGCTGTATTTCCCCATGATATTGAAACGATGAAAATCCTGCGGGCTTTCGAAATATCCATCGGTGGTGGAATATTCTGAGGCGATATAGAATTGCTGCCTGCTTTTGGCTGTTTGCTTGTTGAATATCTTCAACTGGCCAACTGCCCGTTGTGTATTGAACTGTCCTGCTTCGACCTTAATGCTGTTGTGGTCCAGAAAATCACGGGTGCTGAAATCGACAAAAGCACTTGTTGCCAGATTTCCTTTTGCCGCATTATAAGGTCCTTTATCAAAATTTACTTTTTCCACTGTTTCGGGTATCAAAAAATGCAGGTCGGCATAGCCTTGTCCATGTGCATGGCTCACCATATTCACCGGCATGCCATCCACGCTGATGCTGATATCCGTGCCATGATCGAGATCAAAGCCGCGGAGAAATATCTGTTCAGCCTTGCCACCACCTGCATGTTGCGCAATGAACAGACCCGGCACGATCCGCAAAACATCCTGTGATGTATTCACCGGTCTCAGTTTTATATCCAGCGCACTGATCGTATTCAGGGCACTGCTTCTTTTCGCATTTACTTTTACTTCCGAAAGATCGAGATTGGTTCTTTTCAGGTTTACCGTCACGCTGGAAAGCAGGTCAGGCTTTACTTCCACATTGATGATCTCTGTTTTATAACCGATATGCGAAATCGTCATCTCGTACTGACCAGGATTCACCCCTGCAATACTGAACATCCCGAACATGTCCGAATTATCGCCCTTATTACCGGAAATATTCACGCTGGCGCCGCTGACGGGTATCCTGAGATCGGCATCGTTGATATAACCACGGATCGACCCCTGCTGGGAAAAAACAACAGATGAGAAGAACAGAATTGGGAAAAGAAAGTAAAAATGCCGCATGAAAAATTATTCAGCTTATATACGGCAAAAGAAAGAAAATGGTTCTGGTTGGTAAAATGAAAATCGACAAGCGGAAAAATCAGAGTATTACCAGTCTCTCGATCACTTCTTTTTTCTTTTTATCGGGAGAAACGACCCGGAGTTTATAGAGATAAACGCCCCGGCCCAGTTTATCGCCATAGTCATCCTTTCCATCCCATTCAATTTCCACCGAACGGTTACCATCAGTGGTAATGACCCTGCTGATCGATTTTACTGTACGGCCCGTGATCGTCATGATCTGCAATTGGACCTGTAACGGTTGACCCGGTTTATTATGTTCAAACCAGAAACTTGTATGTGTAGTGAAAGGATTGGGATAATTGAGCACATGACTCAATTGCAGCTCTTCGTCTTTGGCTACAACAAATTCGAGGACCACTTCATTCGAATTATTCAACACATCCCATGCTTTTATTTTCAACGAATGCGGACCCGGCTCCAGTTCGGGCAACTGGAAACGAACGGTTCCGCGTTGATAGCTGTTCAGCTCACTTTGATAAAAATCATTCAGGAAAAAATATTGGCGGTTATCGTTATCCAGCGTGGCAACGATATCATGACCAATACCTGTGCCGACTGTATTGATGCCAGATGAATCGGCAAGCTTAACGATCAGTACTGGATTTTGATTCGTGATACCGCCGTTCGCAAACAACTCATCATTCAGGTAAGGTTTTATTTCAGGACCCTGGTTATCGTTACCCAAACTATTGCCTGCTCCACCGATAATAAAATTGGAAAAAATGCCATTCGCATCTGTTGTTCCATTTTCCGCATATAAACTGAGCCTGCCATTACCGTATTGATAGTTGATATCCTTGGGTACTTTGAACGTGAAAGAGAATTGACCATTTGTCACCGAAGCCTTGCCTTTGAACAATATGTTCGATTGCGATTGAAAAGCGGTCACCTGGCTACCTGCATCATTAGCGAGTGTATTGATGGTTTGCGGCTTGTCAAATACAGCAGGATATACATTACCATTGAAACTGGTCAATATATTCCCGGCGATATCTGTCACTTCACCTTCCATGACGATCTTTTCCGTTGAACTAAGCGTATCGGCATTTGCTGCAGGGATACCGTTTACTTTGGTCATTCTTATCCTGTATAAAGGAAAAGCAAGTTTCAATGCGGGATCGCCCAGCAACGTGAACTTCCTGTTATTGGTGATATCGCCGGAGTTCTGGTAGGTAAAATTCTTCGCCGCCATCACCGCTTCACCCAGTGTCCGGTAATTTCCATTTGCATCCGGTTGCATGGCGAACTGGATATAATTATTATTCATGATCCGGTTGCTGAATGCAAAGACCACTCTTGTCGTTGTCATCAACCCGATCGCTCCCGTTTTTGGCCGCAACAAAATATTTTCGCCGATCGAATTGACGGTCGGGTTATCATATGGTGCAAAATCACAGGTGGCAGTGATAAATAAAGGAAGACGGGTGGGGTTGTTCCAGTTATTGACCATTTCCTGGTCGAGTATCGTTTCTTCTGCCAGTCGTTTCGATCCGCCATGTCCGTTGTAGTTCCAGATCAATGTGCCATTATAGACCTGGTTATTGCTGGCCTGTATCGCTTGCGGGTAGCGGCTTCCACCGGCCCCACTCTCCTGTTGGTAAGCATCGAGGTAGATCTTATGCTGGTTGAATAAAGGGTTGCTGGTTGCTGCTGTTGCCGTAATGATCTCCGCATCCTGCAAATGAAGATTATTGTCTTCGTCATCTGCAACAAATACCAGGTCATTTCTCCAGGGACCTAATGCGGAGGATGAAAGATAGGCCACTACCTTATCGACAAAATTCTTTGCCTCATCGGCATTCTTTGCCGGCACTCTCCCGATACCGATATCGAGCAGGTTGATCACCAAACCCGAATTGATGTCTTCATTGTTATCCAAAAAACCAAAAAAATCATCCGATGCATATGATGACAAGGGATCAAGTGCCAGGTTATTCTGGTAAGCAGGAACAAGATTGGTATTGGCAACGATCCTGTCCTTATAATCAAAAGATGCATCGCCAAACAGTAATAAATATTTTGGTTTATTGACGGGACTGCTGCCAAATTTATCGTAGTACATTTTTACAAAATCCCTGATCGCTGTCGGATCAGCAGTTCCACTGCCAAATTCATTATATACCTGTTCGGTACTAACAACAATAACTCTTAAGCCATTTTGCTGATGCAGGCTGGCTAAGCGTTCTGCCTGCGATAATAATAACGGATGCGTAACGATGAGCAGGTCTGCCGGACTCGCATTATGCAGGTCCTGGGTATTGATCTTACCGATCGCAACCGGTACTAAAAAATTGGCAGCATTAAATGCAATGTATTCGCGAAGTCTTGTACAATTATTGATGAAACGAAATTCCGTTCCAGAGAGGACTCCCTGCATCCGTAAGGGTTCTGTTGCCTGCGTGACCTCCCAAACCTGTGTATTGCTATTCGCAGCGGCCACCACGAATTCTGCATTGCCCTGGTTGACACTTGTCCAATCCCTGAACAACAATTGATCGGTACCATTCAGGGAAATAGTCCGCCGTGTGAATAATTCAAACCAGTTGATCCAGCCCTGCGCATTGAAACTTCCGGGCACATAGGTATACGTGACATCAATATTATTTGAGACAGATGATCCATTGAGCAACCCGTTTGTTTGTTGCGCAACAAGATCGTACTGGTTGCCCGTCACTGAATTCACGAATAACTGACCGGCAGCTTGATTGTTGATGCGGATATCAAAGCGGCTGTTCACCCCAACCGAACGGGCGACACAATTCGTTTGCAATAGAATTGCCGGGCTGCTGATGCTGTTGGGAAGATTCACTGTGAAATTTCTTGCAAGCGATCTGCCCGGTAATGCGGATAATTCTTCACCATACCATTCCTTGCTTCCTGCCAGGAAATTGACCGTATCGAGCTCATGAAAATACCTTTCTGAAAAACTGGTCACCGTATTCACCGGCGATCCTGCTATGGGAGCATTGGCGATCCTCTTCCCATTTGTCCCGATGTTCAGGAAATAAAAAGCTTTATCACTGAAAACATTTTTGCGATGCGAGAACCGGAGGTTGGCCGAATCCCTGGTCCATTCGTCGGGACCGTTGCTATAAAAAAGGACATAATCCGAACCATTGATCACCCCATCGCCTCCATCCACTACCTGGATGGCATTTTCCACCAGGTCGTCGGTCCATGGACCTGCATTGGATTCCGACAACATATTCCCGCCATTCCCAAACAAACGGATGGAACCGGAGGAAAGCGAACTGGTATTGACACCCAAGCTATTAAGAAAGGTGATGTCCATTTTATAGACTCCAGGTTTGCTGGTGCCCAATTTGAACCAGCTACCGGAGGAAAGCACAGAATGGGGAGCATAAACCCGTTGAGCATTACCCATCAATGAGCCCCCAAAAACCATTATTCCCAGGACCAAAAAACGGGTGATACTCATAGCTGTAAACCAACGGTTTTAAAGGGAATTTCCCCCTGAAAAAAAGTATTTCTGCGTAACGGTTTTTGATGAAAGTGCATATATTCGCAAACGCCGCAGACAAAACATCCACCGGGTGCAATATTTTGTCTCATCCGGCGTTAAATTTATTCCAATTCATAGGTTTATGCAAAAAACAATGAGAAACTTAACGATCCTACTATCCTGTGCAGTGCTGGTATCCTCCTGCAAAAACGGTGGTCTTTTTAAGAAAAAACAAGACAAATCTGATGTAACAGGCTGGAACTACAATGATAAGAATCAGGGTGGTTACCGTGTTGCAAAAGGAAAAGAGCAGGGCCTTGGCCCCGGTCTCGTGTTTGTAGAGGGTGGTACGTTCACCATGGGACAAACAGAGGAAGATGTGATGGGCGACTGGAATAATATTCCGCGTCGTGTATCTGTTCCTTCTTTCTATATCGATAAAACAGAAGTTGCCAACGTTCACTACCGTGAGTACCTGCACTGGTTAGGTACCGTGTTCCCTGTTGATGGCGATGAGAACAACAGGAAGATCGTTGAAGCAGCTCTTCCCGACACATTGGTTTGGAGAAGTGAGTTGAGTTATAACGAACCGCTGGTGGAATTTTATTTCCGTCACCCCGGTTTCAATGAGTATCCTGTAGTTGGTGTTACCTGGAGACAAGCCCATGATTTCTGTCTCTGGAGAACGGACAGGGTCAATGAAAAAGCATTGGTATCTAAAGGATATATCAATAAAGCAACCCTGAAGCCCGGCGCACAGCAAGGTGATCAGAACTTTACTACAAAAGCTTATTTGCTGGGTATCGATCCTCCTCCTCCCGGTAAGATCAAAACCAAGAAAGGAGATCCCAAAGTAACTACAGCTACGATGGAATCAGGTGTTATGTTACCTGACTATCGTCTTCCTTTCGAAGCAGAGTGGGAATATGCAGCGTATGGTTTGATCAACCAGAATCCACGTCCCCACGGCGCTAAAGAAAATAATAAAAGAGGTGAAGAGTTGGCTTCTAATAAGCAAATGTATCCCTGGGCCCAGAACATCAGCGGTCTCCGCGATACCCGTCATGGCAGCTGGCAGGGAACTTTCCTGGCCAACTTCAAAAGAGGTTCGGGTGATAACGCGGGTGTGGCTGGTGGTTTGAACGACCGTGCATTCTATACTGCCCCGGTGAATTCATTCTTCCCGAACGGATTTGGTATCTATAATATGGCGGGTAACGTGAGTGAGTGGGTACAGGACGTGTATCGTCCTTTATCAACACTTGACTTCGATGATATGCCTGCTCCTTTCCGTGGTAACAGGTACCAGAAGATCTATAAAAATGATGCAGGTGAAGCAGAGAAAGACAGCACCGGCAGAATTAAGATGATCGATGTGACTGATGCAGAAAGCAAGAACCGTCGTAACTACCAGCGTGGTAATGTGATCAACTTCGCGGATGGTGACTCTTTATCACAGGCTTCTTATGGCTATGGTATTACGACCCTGGTAAGTGATAAATCAAGAGTGTATAAAGGTGGTAGCTGGAATGACAGGCCTTACTGGCTTACTCCCGGCAGCCGTCGTTACCTGGAAGAAGACCAGGCGTTAAGCACACTTGGTTTCCGTTGCGCTATGGACCGTATGGGTAGCCCTGAAGGTAACGGACGTAAAACAGGTCAGCACTACAAGACACGCAGGCAAAAACGTTAATGAGCTTTTCCAAATAGTAAACCCTCCCTTGTGGAGGGTTTTTTTATTGGCCTCCCTACCTACCGAGCTTCGCTCGCAACCTTCGTACCTCGGTTGCCTCTCAGGGAGGGAGGGAATTCAGTGATTCAATTATACCATATTCAAAAAAAGCAATCAGCATCGTCCTTTGTTTATCTCTCTTCGTCTTTGCGGTTAAATTCTGTACTACAGGGTAAACCGGGTGATGTATTGTAATTTTGTAACATGACGACGGAACAACTCTATGCGATCTACAAGGAATTTCCTTCTGTACAAACTGATACAAGGAAATTAAAGGAAGGCGATATCTTCTTTGCCCTGAAAGGAGAAAATTTCAACGGTAATCATTTTGCTGAAAAGGCACTGGAGTCCGGTGCTTCCTACGCAGTGATCGATGAAGAGCAGTATGCTGAATTTGGAAAGACCGTACTGGTAAAAGATGTGCTGACCTCTTTACAACATCTCGCGGCTTATCACCGCCAGCAGTTCTCCATACCTTTTTTAGCGATCACCGGCAGCAATGGCAAAACAACGACCAAGGAGCTGATCCATGCCGTACTCTCTTCTTCATTTAAAACATATACAACAGAAGGTAATTTGAACAACCATATTGGTGTGCCATTAACGATCCTGAAAATAAAAGAGGATGCAGAACTGGCCGTGATCGAAATGGGCGCCAATCATCCCGGGGAGATCGCTTCCTATTGTTTATATGCCCAACCCACACATGGATTGATCACCAATTGCGGTAAAGCACACCTGGAAGGATTTGGCAGTGAAGAAGGCGTTCGTAAAGCAAAGGGAGAACTCTTTGATCATCTCCGTGTAACGAATGGAACAGCTTTTATCATGAAAGATTACGATTATCTCCGTGATATGAGCAAGGGGATCGCAACAGTCATCTCTTATGGAACACATGATGCGGATACAGCAGGTCATGTTTTACAAAACGATCCTTTCCTGGAACTGAACATGACAAAAGGTGTTGATTTTGGTACGATCAAGACACAATTGGTCGGTGATTATAATTTACCCAATGTATTGGCTGCCGTAGCCGTTGGAAAATATTTCAAGGTAGAAGATGATGATATCAAAAAAGCTATTGAAGCATATACTCCTTCCAACAGCCGTTCACAATTGAAAGAGATCGGGAGCAACAAGGTCATACTCGATGCGTATAATGCCAATCCCAGCAGCATGCGATCGGCCATTGAAAATTTTGCCCATATGCATGCCGGTCATAAAGTGATCATTTTGGGAGCGATGGCAGAACTGGGAAAGGATAGCATTGCCGAGCACCAGGCGTTGATCGATCTTATCCGGAAATACAACTGGCAGGATGTAGTGCTGGTGGGTGGTGACTTTTTAAAGATCAAACATCCTTTCCTTCAATTTGAGAACGCCACGGCTGCCGCAGAATGGCTCGGGCAACAGGATTTTAAAGATACTTACCTCCTTATCAAGGGAAGCCGGAGTATGCAGATGGAAAAGGTGTTAGGCTAATTGTTCGCCACGAATTCACACGAAAACCCAGCAATAAATTTAACGAAGAACTGCCTTCGGCAGTTTGGTTTGCCAGTATCATATTTCTTCCCAAAATGGGAACCTTGCTCCCGCTGAAAATAGCGAACTTTGTGGCCTGAAAATTAAAGCATGAGTGAAGTAAGAAAGCACAGAGGTTATTTACTATCCGCATTCGGCTGTCGCTGCCCCCGTTGCCGCGATGGAAAACTGTTTAAGAACCCGGTCACCTTCCGTTTCAAAAGGAATATGGAAATGAACAAGGACTGTCCTGTGTGCGGGCAGGCCACTGAAATAGAAGTGGGGTTTTATTATGGAACAAGTTATGTGAGCTATGCGCTGACGGTAGCGATCAGTGTGGCTACCCTGGTTGCCTGGTATGTGATCATTGGACTTTCAACGGATGATAACCGCTTCTTTTATTGGTTGGGTGCCAATGCGATCTTTTTATTCCTTCTTCAACCCTGGCTGATGCGGGTGAGCCGCAGCCTCTGGATATCCTGGTTTGTAAAATATGACCGCGACTGGAAGCATCATCGACCTGCCGATGTATCGGAAAGAATGAATGCGGACCAGGCGAATAACTGGTAAGAATAGATAATAGATGATAACTAATAGATAATAGTGAGGGTCGTTTACAGATACAGGTTTCATTCCACTTATTGTTGCGTACTTATCCTCTTTGAGTAAGAACCCTATTTTATGCGGGTATCGATGGCAATCCAATTCACTTCCCAGGTTTTACCTCCGTCATCCGAAAATGACTGTTCAAACCTGCATTTATCCGGGTTAATGGGTTCAATAATAAAACGAACAAGGATCGCCCGCTCATTCAATGTTTCCTGGTTATAGAATTCACCTTTCCCATTTTTAAACTCGCCGATCGTCGGGATGGCCAGCATACCGGTTCTTTTATTCGCAAAATTCAGGCTCCATTGTCCTGACTGTGGATTATACAGCCGCAGGCTTAATCCTTCGAAGTGACCGGCGGGGCCATCCGCCACCAATTCCAGCAGGTTGGCATTCCCGTCCCATACTCTTCGCACTACTGTTGTGCCTTCGTATTTCACCCAGGTGGTGGAGCCGCTCAATGGATTCAGCAATCGTGATAATTCTGTTTTCCAGGTCCCGATCTCGAAATCAAAATCGTGCTGCCCGTTCCTGGCCGGGATACTGTCATTTGTGGCTTGTTCATTCATCTTTTTTAAGGGATGTGCTACAACATTGTCCGCCTGTAAAAGGAAAAGGGCGATACCAAGCGTTCGTAATAATTTTATAGCTGTTTTCATATATCATTGATATTTGTTATCCGGTAAATAAAGTTGATCCATTCACCGACAATAAACACTATCGATTGTAATGAAGAAGGTTCTGTAACTTTTTAAACGATGTTTTTTATGCTAAAAACTTTAAATAATAAAGTAGTTGATGAACTGAGTATCGCTATTATCCGGGAACTCTGTGAAAATGCGCGGACCAGTACGGCCGAGATCGGGCGCCGTGTCGGACTCACCGCACCTGCCGTGGCAGAGCGGATCAACAAGCTGGAAGAAGCAGGTTATATCAAAGGATACCATGCTGTTGTCGACTTTGACAAACTTGGTATGACGATCCAGGCTTTTATTTCTTTCAAATGCACGAACAGACACAACGATCTTATGACCATCATACCGAAGATCCCCGAGATCGTGGAATGGTACACCATCACCGGTAATGTGAGCATGTTGCTGAAAGTGGTGACTGCATCAAGAGAACAGCTGGCCAAAATAATTATTCAGTTGGAAGAATTTGGAGAAACCAATACTTCATTGGTACTGGAAGGAGGTGCAGAAGTGAACCTGTTTAAGAAAAAAAAATAATTATAAATTGCAAACCCGCCGTCGCTAAAGTTATGGCGGGTAAAGCGGAGACTAAGGGATTCGAACCCTTGATACGGTTTCCCGTATACACACTTTCCAGGCGTGCTCCTTCAACCACTCGGACAAGTCTCCTTACTCTGTACCTGGGGTACAAAGGGCTGCAAAAATACTGGTTCAGGGCTCAGCAACCGAATAATTTTTTGGCATTTTGCGTAGTGCTCTGCGCTACCTGTTTTATATCAACTTTTTTTATCTCCGCTAATTTATTCACCACGTATTGAAGATACGCCGGCTCATTTCTTTTCCCCCGAAAAGGAGCAGGTGCTAAATAGGGTGCGTCTGTTTCCAATACGATATGATCCAAGCTAACCGTCTCCATCACTTTATCTAACCCTGCATTTTTAAATGTTACCACACCCCCGATGCCGAGATAGAAATTAAGCTCTATAATTTTCTTTGCCTGTTCCGCATCGCCGGAAAAACAATGAAAAACTCCTTTCAGTTTTCCCAACTGGTGTTCTTTCACTACTGCAATGCATTCATCTGTTGCATTGCGGGAATGAATAGAGACCGGTATATCGTACTGCAGGGCCCATTCAAGTTGTTCATGAAAAGCTGCGTATTGCTGATCCGTAAATGTTTTATCCCAGTAAAAATCCAGCCCGATCTCTCCTACTGCTATGAATGGTCTTTTTTCCAGCCAGGTCCTCGCGATGGCCAGTTCTTCCTTGTAATTCTCTTTGACCGAGCAGGGATGCAAACCCATCATGGAAATACATTGTTCCGGGTAGGCTTTTTCGAGGTCCAGTTGATCCTGGTGGGTAGCCGAATCGATAGCCGGCATTAGTATTTTTTCAACACCCTGGTTACTGGCCCGGCCGAGCATGGCTTGCCGGTCTTCTTCAAATTCGGGGAGATAAATATGGGAATGAGTGTCTACCAGCGTCATTTTCAAGGCTATTTTGGGCAAAACTCAGCAAAAAATCGTAAGAAACCGTTAAACTTCCCCCAATAAAAGCCATCTTAGAGCCGTTCATTTATCAATCCTCAAAACACAGTTTTATGAAATCCAGGTTTAAACTAACCCAATTGCTTACCCTTTCCCTGTTCTTCTGCCTCCTGATGATCATTTCCTGCCAGAAGGAAAACAGCCGTAATGGCACAGAAGATCAACAGGAAATGGAAGCATCCAAAGTCTCTTCTGAATCAGATGCTGAGGCTGAAAGTGTCTTTAGCGGACTTTTTGACGATGCGATAGGAGTCAATACAGAAGTAGGTCTCGGTGGGACCGGCATATTTGGCCGTATCGCTTCATGTCCCGATATTATCATCGATCGCCTGAATGCACCGGATCCTTTCCCCGTAAGAATTACACTCGATTTCGGCGTCAATGGATGTACTGGTAACGACGGGCACCTGAGAAAAGGAAAGATCATCACCGTATATACTAATCGCCTGCTGGTACCCGGTGCTATTGCCACCACTACTTTTGATGGCTTCTATTTTGACAGTATCAAAGTGGAAGGCACATATAAGATCACGAATACAAGCGTCGCTCCAACACCTCCCGGTCGCCAGTTTACCGCTGACGTGATCAACGGAAAACTGACCCGTCCAAGCGGGAATTTTATCGAATGGAACAGCCATAAAGTGATCACCCAGATCGAGGGTCTTTCCACTGCCGCTCCTCTTGATGATATCTTTAAAATAGAGGGTAGCGCCCATGGAAGAGTAAAAAGAGGTGCCCTGATAGTCCTTTGGGAATCAGGCATAACCGAACCATTAATAAAGCGTTTTAATTGCCGTTGGATCGTTAAGGGACGGATCAGAACCACCCGTGTAAACGCCAGCGCCACCAGTCCCTGGGTAGCTGTGCTTGATTTTGGAAGCGGAACACCTCCGCCTTGCGACAACCTGGCGACCCTTACCATAAACGGGGTAACCCACCAAATTACTTTGCCGTAATTAAAAAAATATTATACCTTTAAACCAGTTTTCATAGGGTACGGATTAAAAACGGGCCAGGGTTTCTACCCAGGCCCTAACTTTTTTATACCCGAACCATTTTCTATAAGGATTTAAATGCATATCCTTTTTCCGAAAGTGATTGCAAGAGCCGCGGTAACGCATAGCCGAGATTGGAAAAAGCCTTCCCGCTGTCATGAAATACAACGATGGAACCGGGCCTGACATGCCTGCTAACATTCTCCAGGCATTTTTCTTTTGAAATGGATGGATCAAAATCACCGCTCAATACATCCCACATTATAATTTTTGCTGATCTGTGCAGTACCATCGGCACTTGCTTGGCCTGCGACCGGCGCAATCTTCCATAAGGCGGGCGAAAAAGAACAGAATCGATATGGGGTGTTGCCGCTGCAATATCTGCCAGGTAATCTTTGTCAGGGGTCTTCCATCCATCCAGGTGCTGGTAAGTATGATTACCTGTTGAATGCCCCTCGGCAATTATGCGTTTATATATCTCCGTGTGCTCCGCTACGTTTCTACCGATGCAAAAAAATGTGGCGCTTGCCTTGTATTTTTTTAATTCATCAAGCACAAAAGTTGTGGCGATCGGGTGCGGTCCGTCATCAAATGTCAAATAGACCGCCTTTTCTTTTGTATCAATATGCCAAACCCGGTTGGGATATAACTTTTTCAGCCACCAGGGAGTTTTGACAAAATATCGCATAGAGTCGCAAGGTACTAAGAGAAAGCGGTTAGCTGATAGCCCGTCATCCTGAGTAAAGCGAAGGAAGCTGTTAGCTTCGATACAATGACTCAATGGGACATAAGGCTAAAAGCTGAGCCAATCCTGCTCATCAGTTATCTTTGCAGCCTATGGCTAAAAAAGTACGGGTTCGGTTTGCACCAAGTCCCACCGGTGGTTTGCACCTGGGTGGTGTGAGAACAGTGTTATACAATTATCTTTTTGCAAAAAAATATGGCGGCGATTTCCTGGTGAGGATCGAAGACACGGACCAGAGCCGTTATGTGCCGGGTGCGGAAGAATATATTTTCGAGACCCTGAAATGGTGTGGACTGGAACCGGATGAAAGCGTACAGCATGGCGGCAGCCATGGCCCCTATCGCCAGAGTGAACGAAAAGAAAGTTACCGCCAGTATGCAGAACAACTGGTTAAAGATGGTCATGCCTATTATGCCTTCGATACCCCGGAGGAATTGGAAAAAATGCGGCAAACCCATAAGACCGAACACAATCCTTCACCGCAATACGATCATACCGTGCGGATGAAGATGAAGAATTCCCTGAACCTTACTGCCCCGGAAACAGAAAAATTATTAAGCGAAGGAACACGTCATGTGATACGTATTAAAATGCCGGAGAATGAAACCGTTTCATTTACCGATATGATCCGCGGAGAGATCCATTTTGAAACATCGCTGGTGGATGATAAAGTATTATTGAAAGCAGATGGCATGCCTACTTATCACCTCGCCGTGGTAGTGGACGATCATTTAATGGAGATCAGTCATGCCTTCCGCGGGGAAGAATGGTTGCCTTCCGCACCGGTACATATATTATTATGGAAGTACTTATTCGGCCTGAATAAAATGCCACAGTGGGCGCATTTTCCCTTGATACTCGGACCCAATGGCAAGCTCAGCAAAAGAGATGGGGCCAAATATGGTTTCCCGGTATTTGCCATGAACTGGACCGACCCGAAAACAAATGAGCTGACCGAAGGCTTTAAAGAAAAAGGATTTTTACCGGAAGCGTTTATCAACCTGCTTGCCTTGCTCGGCTGGAACGATGGCAGTGAACAGGAAATATTTTCCAAAGAAGAACTGATCGAAAAATTCTCGATGGAACGGGTGCATAGCGCAGGGGCAAAATTCGATTATGAAAAAGCAAAATGGTTCAACCATGAATGGATCAAGAGGTTTGAGGTTTCGGGTTTGAGGTTTGAGGTTAAGAACCTGCTTTTGCAGAATGGCATCACAGTTGCTGATGACCAACTCTTTCCAGCACATTGGGATCCTAAGCTTAGAATTCCACGTGGACAAGTTGTC